>TARA_B110000285_G_scaffold51121_1_pt1 | contig 11559 bp, 18 predicted proteins | sample TARA_B110000285 | Tara Oceans TARA_B110000285 (sample SAMEA4397756) | marine metagenome | biome: Polar Biome; feature: [SRF] surface water layer (ENVO:00010504); material: water (ENVO:00002006), including particulate matter (ENVO:01000060) such as... | depth 5 m
ACTTATATCCAATAAAAAAACCTAGTAAAGAAGAGATGGATAGACTTAGGTTCTGGCATGGTGGTAGTGCTAGTAAAGGTAAGGGTGGACGTAGAAGTAGTAAAGCTGCACAAGGTAACAGTAAAGCTAGAGATGGTGGCAATCCAGGGGGTAGTAACAAAGATAATAGTAGTAGTAATAATAATAATTCTTTAGGTAACCCAGCTAATAATCCTAGTAATACTAGTACTAATACTCCTAATAAAAAAAATGATAGGCCTACTATGGCTGATATATCTAGTGGTCAAAATTTTTCTTCTTCTAATGCTAAATATAACACAGCTCTTCCTACTAAAGCAAAGGCTGTTGTTTCTAATGTTACAAATACATTAGGTAATTATGCTAAAGATAAATTTTCTTCCTTTTTTACTCCTCGTAACCTTCAAACTACTCTTAATAATCTTACTAAAGCCCAACTAGTAAATAGTCAAACATTAAAAAGTGTTTACTCACCTGTTGGAACTTTCTCTTTAAACAAAGTAGATACAAGAGCCTTGCCTTTGGATATAAAAGAAATTTTAAAGCCAGATACTGAATACAATATTGGTTTAATAGGAAGTAAATATATAGGTAACACTGCAGTTAACTATACAGCAAGTGTTAATGATGAAGGAAATGCATATGCAAGAGCTAATTCAAAGTATAAAAATTTAGATATAGATGCTCTAAGTTCTTATGAAGATGGAAACAAACAATTCGATGTAAGGTTTAAGTACAACTTTAAAAAAGGTGGACTACTAGAGAAAAAGAAATTGAAGTAACACTCATGTGTGGGGCAGGAGTTTTATAATTAACAAAGGAGAACTATATGGAAAAACTAATACAAGCTAAAGAATGGTTTATGAAACTAGAAAAGAAAAAGAAAATTGCTATTGCTATTGCTGTGGTAATTGTTCTTGCTCTACTAGTAGGATAACTTATTATGGGTATACCATTTGAAATGATTACTATGCTCGGCTCTACCGTACTTGGTGGAGTCATGAGTATATGGTCACAAAAAATAAAGGCTAAAGAATCAGAACAAAAACTTCTTATAGAAAGAAATGCTGTTCAACAAAAAGGTTTTAAAGAAGCAAGGGAGTATGAGAACACAGGCTTTCAATGGACAAGACGTATCATTGCATTGACTACAATCTTTTCTGTCATTGTGTTACCTAAACTCATTCCTATATTTGCACCAGAAGTACAGATAATAGTAGGATACCTTGAGTTTAAACCTGGATTTTTATTCTTGGAAGGTAAAGAGATAATGAAATGGGTTCCGATGGCAGCCCCTGGAATTGTAATCACACCTCTTGATACTAATTTAGTGGCAGCAATTACTGGTCTATACTTTGGTGGAAGTTTAGTTAAGAAGTAGTAGTAGGACTATATTCCTTACATTCAAAGTTAGTGCTTTCAAGCTTATAAGTTTTCCCTTCATATATAAAGGAAGTAAACTTTTGAGACAGACTATCATTTAAAAATGAATAGTTTTTATTTAAAAAATAATTACAACTTAATTCATCAGAAAAAAAACTTCCTAAGAAAACTGTATGTACAGGAATACTTAAGTTTATAAACATAGCAGTCACTACAATATACCACATATTATTATGCTCCTGTCCACTCTTTAATATCGTTGTCAGTATAAATATATTTATCTGTCACATCTATTGCTGAACTCTCAGCAAACTGTGGATATATAAAAGCAACTGCAGTACCCTCACCTACATCTATTTCAACAGGTGAGTAACCTGCTCCTGTCTCTAAGCTCCAGACATGAGACATAGTTTCACTATTCAAATCATATACCTCTCCTCTTATTTTATAACCATCATCTTTGGGTAAAAAGATAATAGGAAACGCACCATTAGCATAATCTTTTATATCAAAAGATTGTTTGGTTTCATGTGTGCCTATAAAGGTAGAGTCTTCTATAATAGAATGAAGTCTCTTACCTTTTTTTAATGTTCCGTATACAAATGTTTTCATAGTTAATGTATAGAAGTTATATACTTTTGTATCCAATGTTCTATCTCAGTAAACTTTATCTTAAGTTCCTTAACGAGTTGAATATAAAATTGTTTTTCTTCCTCACTCCTTTTAAATGTTTCAGTCATTATGTCTGCCTTCTTTTCAGGAAGAGCCGACACTTCTGATATCAGCTCTCCTTTGTTATTAACTAGCACACTATAGCTAGCAATAACTCCTTCTTTTATAGTTTTCTTTTTCATATTAAGTTACTTCCTGTGTGGTGTCTACCAACTCACACACTCCACCAGTACATGCAAGTTCTTGAGAGCCTGTTGTATTGTCTTCGGATTCATAGTTACTTAGTAAAGAAAAGTCTATAGTCTTAGGCATCTTCTTTTTCCATTCAAGATATTCTTCTCTTGTTATATCTTGATAGGGAGCTTGCTTGTATATGTGGTCAGTATAAGGAAGGAAACTAATTCCAGATACCTCATTGAAATGTTTATACACCCATGCTCCAACTTCTAGCCACTCATGTTCCTTAACACTAATGGTTACAGAAGGCTTATGTTCGCACCACTCTCGTTGATATGTCAACCACAATTCTAATTGTTCTATAGCTGTTTTATCTTTACGAGTTATCGAACCTTTTGGTGACTCAGTAGGAAAAGAAAACACCATAACTGAATCAGGTTTAGTTACATCAGGTTCATGTGGTACACCCTTATCAATCATTAACTGAGTTAAGGGGTCTTTCTTATCACATCTTACAGTACGAATGTAATAAGGGCTGTGTCTAGTATGTATACCAGAAGCACTATCAACCAACTGACTTACTGTACCACTAGGTTTTACACAAGTGATTGCAGTTGATTGTGGTATCTTAAGTTTCTTAGACAACTCTTTATTAGTATCAATAGCACACTGTCTAAGACTAGTTAGGAAACCTTTCTTAGGATTGTTAGTTACTGTTGAATCCATAATACCAGTAAGAGATACACCAAGTAATCTTTCTTCTTCAGTGTTCGACTTCCATATCTTTCTTATATACTTAAAGTCTGTAAGAGTTGATTGGAATGTTCCAAGTGTTGTAGCTAACCTAACTTTCTTTGCTAATTCTTTTTCGCTATCAGTAGCACGAATTACAACCTCAGTTAAGTTACAGAACTGATAAGGTCTAAGAATAATTTCTGAACAAGGATTAGTACCGAAGTCATGTTCAATATCACGGCGACCATTCTCTGCAGATTTTTCTTTAGCCGCTTGTCTATTAAAGATACCTCGCTCACCTGACTTACTATCATACAATGATTTCCATTCTGTCATAAACAACGCCATGTCAGGGGTACGAGTATAACAAGCTGAGTTATTTGATAGTGCTCTCTGAGGTTCGGTCATCCACCAAGAACCACTCTTAGCATTTCTCATTCTGTCATCTTGAATATTGCTTAAAGATATCAAAGCACTACGTCTAACACCACCTACAACAACAACCTCTCCAACTTTACAAACTAAATCATGACACTCAAGTGCGTCAAGTTTTCTACCTGCCGCAGTTTTAAATGTTGTGATTGCAAAGTCAAACAAATCTACTAGAGGTTGAGGCCCACTAGCACGACCACCAAAAGTTTTTAGTCTAGCTCCTGCAGGTCTGATTCTTGTTACATCTATCTTAGGAATTTGTCCACCATATAACATGGCAATCAATTCTCTAAATGCTTTAGCCCAACCAGCCTTACTATCCTGTACTACAATAATAGTATCAGTACTTTCAAACTCTTCTGAAATTGTAGGAAGCTGTTCAACATAATCTCTCTCAACCGAAAAGCCTACACCTGTACCACATAGTAGTATATACATTACTTCATCAAAACTTCTTACATCATTGATAGGAATATAACTACAGTTATACCCTGCAGTGTGGTCTCGTTTAAGTGCGTTACCTGCAGTCATGAGTGCTCTCATAGACGGCATGATATTTAAACTTAAGACAGCATCTTCAAGTTCGGTGCGTAAATCTTTAGGTAAATTATATTTATTGTTTTCTTTTAAATGTTCCTGCATAAAGTCAAAGTATCTTGTGACTGTTTCTCCCCAAGACTCTCTGCGTTTATGTTCTTCAACAAACCTAGCATACCTAGAGGCATGAATAAATTGTTGATAGGTAGTTGGTAATTGGTTACTTAACATTGTTGTTTCCTTTCTCTGCTAGTTCTCCAGCGATAGCACTATAACCGACCATGTCAAGGTAATCGTCTGGGTTATGTGAGCCTACTTTAGTTCTTGCTATTTTTAATAATGTCATCATTAAGGCAACATCAAGACCATTCAAAGGCATGTCAAGATAAGCTGACCACATCTTGGCTATGTTATCATGATTAATCTGTTTGTTTCCGTGGGTTTTTTCTCTATCAGTAGAGACAGTTAGTTTTGCTTTTTCTATTAGTTGTTTAGTGTAGACTTGGGTCTTCATTTGGTTCTTCCTTTTCATTTTTTAGTGATTTAATTAGTTGATACTCCATTTCTCTAGCCCCTATATAGTAAACTAACTCAGGGTTTTGAGTCACTAACCACTTGATACCATAGGATAATGTATCTACATTAGGGTCATCAGTATAGTTTATCATTTGTAAACCGACATCACCTTCATCAGGTGTATTAGGTGTTAGTATGATGTATGCGTTGTCTTTACTTATCTTCATTATGTCATCCAATCTAAAGGTATTTCTTTTTCAGACCATAAAAAATTGTTAGCTTCACACCAATTTATATAGCTTGTCTTAGAACCCTTTCTTATTTTATTGTTTGCATTCATAAAACAAAAACGAATATCATAGTCTGTTTGTTCTTGTATCCATAAATGTTTCTTTCTATCTTCTAATTTTAAAACACCTTTTAATTCTACAAAGATATCTGTCTTAGGAAAATATAAATCAGGAAGATAAGTTCTATTAATAGCAGGTTGTGTAAACTTAACTATATATTCTTCGTACTTATATTTTATTTTTTTCTTTTGAAGACCAGTGACAACAGTCTTCTCAAACTTAGAGCGATACTTAGTCATCTTTATCCTCTCTACTTAAAGCCCTTGCACTAGGTAAGGCACTCTTACTCATTTCTTTTAAAGTCCAATGAGGATTTAATTTTAATCTTTTCATTACCCATTTAAATGACCAAGCACTTTGATAGATTTGAAAGTTATTCATGTAGTGAGTTTGACTAGGCATCAACTGAATAATATTATTGATATTAATTTTGTCTTGTTCTTCTTCTGGAAGTAAAGACTTTAACCAATCAACTAGTATTTCTTTAGCCTTGCGTCTTAGTTTTTTTATTTTTTTTCTATTCATTTATAGTTATCTCCTCTACTCTAGGTGTGTTCGCTACCTTTGTCATGTAGACAGTAGCATTAGAGTACTTGAAAACTCGAAGTCCTTTACCTTCATTAGTATCACTATGACAATGAAACTTATGAGAACAATATACGCAACCAACAGGAAGTTTATAGTTGCCTGTCTTGTCATGTGGAATAGGTTGATAACATTTCTCAGGTGGTTCTTCACTTTTTATTTTCTCCTTTAAAGATTTAATTAATTCTGCTGCATTAGGTTTCATTAGTTCATCAGGTCTAAACAATGCTATCTCTCCTGATGATTTATCGACAGCAAACAAGCCACCATTAGTAGTACCTTCATTATGTTCATAGCCAGCCAACTGTGCTACATATCCAAAGGGGTCATTATCATATAGACTCCCAGTCTTAAACTTTTTAAAAGACATAGGTGATGCTGACTTAACATCGACTACTTCACCATCTATCTTACAGTCCATGTGTCCTGTCACATCTTCAACAACTATTTTTTTCTGTTGGTCTGTAACTATGTGTCCAGATACTTCAACAAGAAACAATAGTAAATGTTCTAACAGGTGTCCATATAAAAACTTTAGTTGTGTTGAAGGGTCATGTACTTCTTTCTTTGCTTCACTACGATTGTCATACCATAGCTGACGAGCTGGTCTACCTATGATAGACATTCTTAATCCCTTACCTGAACTCTTATAAGGCTCAAGCCAATCAAGTAAAGCTAACTTAGTATTGTTTAAGAACTTATCTATCTGTTCTTCTTTAACATCAGGTTTAATTCCTGATGAGATACCTGTCAGTACATTGTTAATGTCTTCAACTAATGTATCTAAAGTCTTAGTGTGTTTCTTTCCAGTTGTTACCACTTTTATATTCTCCATTTAAAGGGCATCGAATATTTAATTCAATACCTGCGTTTACGATTGAGTTAACTGCGAGTTTACCAAAGTCATCTGCGTGTGCTTCGAGAACCTCATACTGAAATTCATCGTGAACATTTGCAACTGGTCTAGCCTCTAATTTATTTTGTCTTACATAATCATCTAACAAGATGAGTGCTTTCTTCATTACGATAGAACCACCACCTTGTATTAAGGTGTTGACGGCTGAGTGTCTGTTTCTAATGATGAGTCTTCTACCGTCAATTCCTCTGAGCCAACCCTTACCAGTAGCTTTTCCCACTCGTTGTCTAAAGCTTGCAAGGGCTGGAGTACCTCTGAGAAATCTTTCTTTAATCTTTTTCCCATCGCTTCTATTCCCGCCGACGATAGTTCCGAGTTTTTCGTCACCTGCCCCATATATGAAGGCATAGATGAAAGTTTTTGCCTGGTCTCTTGTGTCAAGACCTGCAAGATTTTGATTTGTAGTGTGTATATCTCCATTAATGATAGCATCTATATATTCCTTATCGTTCATGTAGTGAGAAAGTATTCTTAATTCTAAACCACTTGCGTCTACTCCCACTAGTTTGTATCCGCTTGGTACTACCCATAGTCCTCTGCATTCTGTTCCGTAGGGAGAATACACCGCAGGAACTTGAGCCATGTTGGGCGACATGTGGCTCATTCTACCAGTAATAGCACCATTTGTTATTACTCTTCCGTGTACTCTCCCATCTTCTGCTACTGCCTCAACCCAAGAACTAACTTGAGCTATTCTTTTTTGCAGTAAAAGAAAATCTTTTATTAGTTCTGCTTCGGGTATACCTTCAACACCTTCCAGAACTTTTTCATCTACAATGATATGACCTTTGTCTGTAAACTTTGTAGGTATCCAACCAAAGTATTGTAGATATCTACCTATCTGTTGTCTGCTTCCTAGATTAAACTCTTTCATTTCTATGAGAGAAAATTCTCCCATAACATTTACCCACCCCTGTCCCAGACTAGTTAGTCCAACCGTACTTAGTGTACCATCTTTACGACGGCGAGGTTTAACTTCTTTAACAAAGGTAGGTAAGGGTACAAATCTTTCCTTAACTTTTATTTCTATTTCGTTTATCTTTTCTCTTAATTTACCAAGAAGAAGATGAGCATTACCCATGTCAAAAAGAAAACCATTTCTTTCTTGTTGTGTAATTATTCTAGAGACATCATGCTCTAGTCTAATTGCTTCCTTAGAAAAGTCAGGATACTTTCTTATTAAATAAGTTAATACTTTCTCCGTGACTTCAACATCTCTGATACAGTAAGTTAGCATCTCATCAGAGTACTGAGAAAAATCTTTGAAGTCTAACTTGTCAAACCTCAGAGCATCTCCCCATGATTTAAGAGAGTGTCCACCCTCTCGTACAGGATTGAATAATCGAGACAGTACTAATGTATCAATCACCTTACCCTGTTGGTGTAGGTCAATGGCTAACACTTTGTTTATAACTGGTGCATCAAAACCAATTATGTTATGACCTACAAATTCATCATAGCTACTGACTAAAGTTTTAAAGTCTTCTAACTTATCCTCAGTAAAAGTAAATATCTCTTTACTTTTGGTATCCTTACCTACAATAAGATATATCTTATCGGGTAACATACCCCCAGTTATCATCGGAGTCTCTATATCTAAGAGCAATCTTTTTTTCATTGTTGTCGCCTCGTTTAAAGTTCATCTAGTTCGTTACCATTGGGCTTCTCTGTTTCAGTAAGCCTACCAGTATCCTTATCATAATATAAGTAAGTGGCTGGGCCAGTCATACCTACAAATCTATTCTTAAGTACACGAACACAGGTTGTATTCCTAATGTGTACATCATCATGCTGTGCATCTCTCTCTAATCCAATCACCATATCAGATAGCTGACCGATAGAAGCTGAGCCTCTAAGTTGTGATAGAGATGTCGCCGCACCTTCCTCATGTCCTTTGCCATCTGGTCTTCTTAGATGTGAGACAATGAGTAATGATATGTCTGTCTCTTCTACTAAGACTCTTAACTTAGTCATGATTTCATCGAGAGCTTTTCTCTCGTCACCGTACTCTTGAGAAGACACAATCATACTGACATGGTCAAGTACAATGTACTTACAGTCTAAAGCCTTAGCCATATACCTAACTCGTGATACAATATTGTCTACTGAATTAGAACCAAAGTGTTTGTAGAAATAAAATCTACCTGACCCAATGGTCTTATCAAAGTATTCTTTCTTCTCTTCTGCACCTATATGTATATCAGGTCTACGAAGAGGAAGGTTAGCTTCAACACTCATGATATCTAATGCTGTAATCTTAGGACTTTCCTCAAGCATAATCATACCAATCATTGAGTCTGTATTCTTGTACAGATTGTATACTAATTCTTTTATGACAGCAGTCTTACCAAGTCCTGTACCTGCAGTAATAGTTACAAGCTCACCACTACGGATACCATAGGTCATTTCGTCTAGACCTTTCCAACCATAGCTAACTGTTGACCTTACGACAGGGGCAAGGACATCATCTAGTAAAGACTCACCTTTAATGATGCCGTCAGGGGCATAAACAGGTGCATTCCACCACGATTTGACATACTCTTGATACTTATTAGCCTTTAGTAAATCATTCGCATCCTTGTAGCCCTCAGGCAGTTTTAATATCTTAGCTTTTGATGGTGCAAATAGCTCAGCTACCTTTTGACTAGCCTCTCTACCGACCTCATCATTATCAAAGTTGATAACAATATTATCAAAGCCTTCAAGCCAATCATAACTCTTCTTGATATCTTTGACAGCCGAAGCTACACCATTCTTAATACTAACTACTGCATACTTACTACCTAGTAGTTGGTATACAGACATAGCATCAACCTCACCCTCTGTAATAGTAACATACTTACCACCACTAAAGAGATGTTGTCCGAATAAACCTGACTCGGAAGTTGAACCTGTTATAGAAAATTGTTTGTTCTTTGTATACCTAGTCTTAGTAGCTATCATTGAACCCTTAGTGTCATAGTAAGGATAGATGTGTTTATCTATTTGTCCTGTGCTATTAGTAACTATCTTAACACCATACTTCTTAGCAGTATCTTCTGCTATTGCTCGGTCTTTGATAGCACCAAATGTACCAATATTCTCTATGACTATTGGTCTAGTCTGTACTGCTTGTATTCCCATTGTGTCGCCCTCATTGTTATTTAATTCTTCTCCATCAAAATCAGATGGTGCTTTGAAGTAAGTCTTGCAAGAGAAACAATATGAACTTCCGTTCTCATTGACACATCTTGCATCACTACTTCCACAAGCACCACATGATAAGTGGAACTCTACAAAGCCTTTATCGTTTGTATTGTCCATTGTTGTTGCCCCCTGTATAGATTAAAATTCATCTACACTATCGGTTGCAACAAACCCATCGACCTTATCGAACTCTTCTCCGTAAGGAACTAAGTTGATAACTTGTACTGCTTGTAGGTCAAGTCCAACGCCAGATTTACCTGCGTAGTTCCAGTCATATTCTTTGAACATAACCTTCACATCTGAACCATTACCTACCAATACATCGATTGGATTTTTAGATGAGTCTACCAACTTAGGTGATGGATTGTCTGTACCATCAGCACGACTGACTCTTCTCTTGAACTTAACTACCTTGCCTCGTTCATCTTCTTTAACAGTTATCCCCTTTGCTGAAAATTGTTCAGCAGTATCGTCATCAATCGCTAAATCGATTTGATAAACAGGGTCAAAAGTTGTGTTGGGTCTAGTGATAGATGCCCAATATGCCTTGCCTTGAATTGTAGCCATAGTTTTATTCTCCTTCTAATGTTATTTATTAATGAATGCATTATAACATCAACAGTTATTATTGTCAACAGTATAATACTTTTTTATTTATCAACAGGATATAGCTAACCCTATTTATAAATTCTTTAATAGTTATTATTATAATTATTATAATAACAACTAAATATCTTTAATACTCTATGTAATCTATATAGATATTATAACATATCTATTTTTTATTGTCAAGTTTTTTTTTAATTTAAACCTTCTAATCTTTCGCCCCTCTTTATTAACACCCAATAAGTTTGTACTTCATTGAACATTTTATTTAGGGTGCGTCGTTGTACATTGATACCCTTCTCTTTTAAAGTAGAGGATATATACTCACTCATAAAGTCTTGAAAATCTTTATGAAATAATATTTTAGTATCCATTCTTTAATAGAATTCTTTATCAAAGATTTTTTTAATAGGCAACATAACACACTTAGAAGTATTGTTATCACCTACATTTTTAGTGAGCTTGTCTTTGTATTTATCTACAATTTTTTTTAAGATGTGTGTAGGAAAAACTAATGTACAAAATTCTCCAGACTCATCAAGCTCTAATCTTTGAAACCAATAGTCGGCTTCTGTTTTATCTATGCCACTAGGCTTACCTCTTGACTCGTATTCAACAGCTATGTTACCAGTTTTTTTCCACCAGTTTCTTTCTGTTTTAACTTCGATAGTTTTATCACCAAACATTTCCCTGACTTTATCTTCTCGTATCTGTCCGTACTTCAAGTCAATGTCGAACTTACTAAATCCTTTTGCAGGCATAGGTCTTCCCTTTCGTTATTAGAAATAATAACATTATAACATTTCTGTTTATAAAAGTCAAGTCATATTGTTATAAAGATTATCAATAAATTTTTCTTCATCTCTATCATAATCTTTTATTACTTGTTCTATCCTATAGTAAGGTATAATTGTTTGCTCCTTATGTTCATCTAAGATAGCTCTTATTCTTTCTATTACTACTACTTCACTCATTATATTATTACTCCTAAATCTATATCTAGTCTATCAAGTATCTCTTCATCACTACATATAGTATAGTCATGTATCTTATCAGAGGGTAGTGGATTTTCAGTAAAGAAATCCAATAGCTCTTCTCGTATACTATCCATAGAAATTTTACCTAATCTAATTTGCTTAATGATATTCATTTCGTTATCTGAAAAATGTTTTTGATACTCGTACCTTATGTAATCTTGGTACTGTTCATATCTATTTTCAAGCCACTCATCATGTTCTAACATACTCATTACTTCACCTCTCTTTTGTTATTGCCATCTAAGTTTATAAATAATTTTTCAAAGATAACCTTACCTTGTTCTTTAGTATACTCTTCTTCACTAAAGTTTCTATGTTCTCGGTTAGTCCACCTTAACCACTTGTCAAAGTTCCAATCATAACCTTGTGAGCTATCATATATAAATTTTAAGTCTTGTTCTATTGTCAT
>TARA_B110000285_G_C15142557_1_pt1 | contig 11553 bp, 5 predicted proteins | sample TARA_B110000285 | Tara Oceans TARA_B110000285 (sample SAMEA4397756) | marine metagenome | biome: Polar Biome; feature: [SRF] surface water layer (ENVO:00010504); material: water (ENVO:00002006), including particulate matter (ENVO:01000060) such as... | depth 5 m
GGAGATTTCATTATGGCTGCAGGAGCTTTAAATGACATGAACTATTTTATTCATAAAGGATACAATACCATTATTCAATGGAAAGACATGGTTTTATAATAACAATTCGTTGCACGCGTAATTATTCAATTAACTATTCTTTATTTTTCATAAGCTAACCGACAACTTACATTGGTCAATCAATCTATTTTGATTACCTAAAATAAAGTATTGAAATTAAAAAGAATTTAGTTATTTTCGCAGGCGTGTTAACAAATTTAATGAGAAAGTTTGCTGTAAAAAGAACAACTAAAACCCTATTGGCTTTAGCGACTTTATTGAGTTCTGTGTCTGGTTTTTCACAACAAGATACTGTATTCTGGTTTGCAGCACCAGAGATATCAACTTCGGTAGGTGACAACCCAATATACTTAAGGTTTTTAACCTATAACAACGCCTCAACTGTAACGGTTTCTCAACCAGCAAATGGAGGGTTTTCTCCAATTACTTTAAACATTCCCGCAAATGATGTTGACAGCATCAATCTTACGCCATTTCTATCTTCAATTGAGAGTCCTGGTGCAGATGTGGTTTCAAATAATGGTTTAAAAATCACTTCATCTTCAGAGATTACAACATTTTATGAGTTAAACGCTACAACGAACAAAGAAATGTTTTCTCTAAAAGGAAACAAAGGTCTAGGAACTAACTTTTATACTCCATTTCAAAAACATTGGGACAATGCAGTAACTACTCCTGGTTCTTTTACATCAATTGATATTGTCGGTACGGAAAATGGGACTACAGTGTTAATAACACCTAGAACCGATATTGTTGGACACCCTGCAAACGTGAGTTATTCGATAACATTAAATGAAGGTGAGACATACAGCGCAAGAGATATAAACGTTTCAGCCTCATCTAGCTTAGCTGGGTCTATCGTTTCATCAGATAAACCTATTTCCATAACGTGCTTTAGTGGTGCGTTAAGCCACTCAGGATGCAGCTCTTCCATGGGAGATCAAATTACTTCTGCAGATTACGCTGGTACTGATTTCATTATTCACAAAGGAAACAATGATTCAGAAAGAATCTACATCCTGGGGACTCAAAACGGCACAAGTTTATCAATTGATAACAGCAACACTACATCGTCATTAATTAATTGGAGTGAAACGTATGAATATGTTCTATCCGACACTATTAATTATATTCACACCTCTAAACCTGTCTACTTATGGCACGCAACCGGATCAGGATGTAATCTCTCAGGCTCACAAGTTCCGAATCTATATTGCGCAGGAAAATATTCCAATTCCTTTACGCGGTCATCTAGTGACTCTCTCGGGTTAATTCTTTACACAAGAACTGGATTTGAAGGCATGTTTGAGATCAACGGAAATTCGTCTTTAATAAATTCATCCTCTTTTGAATTAGTACCAGGAACTGCTGGTGAGTACAAAGTTGGAATGATTTATTTCAGTACAACTGACATCCCTTTGAACTCGTATAATAAAGTTACTAATTCTGGAGATATTTTTGGAATGGGAATAATAAATGGAGCTAACGGAAATGGGAGTAAATACGCTTACCTATCTGAGTTTAATTCCTACCCAGTGGTTGATGCAGGAAATGATGCTATAACCTGTGCAAATTCAAACTTAAACTTATCTGGAATAATTGGTGGAGGTTCTGTTACCGGCTATTGGAGTGGAACGGGTTTTGGTAGTTTTTTGTTAAGTTCTGACAATTTAATAAATGAATACATCCCTAGTCCTCTAGATACACTAGTTAGCCCAATTGAATTAATTCTTACTTCAACAGGGCCTTGCCCAGTTTATAAAGATACTATTATAGTAACTGTTGAACCATCACCAATAGTAAATGCCTCTGCTGATCAAACAGTTTGTGCTGATAATGCAATAGCACTATTGAATGGTAATATATCAGGAGGTGCTACCACAGGAGAATGGTCATCATTAGGAACTGGAATTTTTTCACCAAATAACAGCACTTTAAACACAAACTACATTCCTTCTCCAACAGATACACTTAATGGAACCGTAACCCTTGTGCTTACAGCAACAGGTTTTGGTTCTTGTAATGTGGAAACCGACACCATGGTTATAACAATAACGGGGGCACCAACGGTTGAATCAGGAGTCGATACGATTTGGGTATGCTCAAATAATGCGGACGTTGCTCTTTCAGGAAGTGTTTCTGGTCCGACTACATCTGGTAAATGGACTACAACGGGAAATGGTTTGTTTTCACCTGACAATTTATTACTAATTACAAACTACCAACCTAGTCCATCAGACATTATTAGTGGTGAAATCACATTATATCTGGAATCAACCAATAATGGGACTTGTTCAGGAGCTATGGATAGCGTTAAAGTAATCTTTACTGAATCACCAGTAGCAGATGCAGGCATAAACATTATTGCTTGTGTAAATGAAAACTCAGTGGAATTACAAGGGGCAATCAGTGGTCCAACAACTACCGGAATTTGGTCGGGAGGCTCAGGGAATTATACAAGTAGTGAAACAGATTTGAGTGCATCCTACTCGCCTACCGCAGCAGAAATTTTGTCAGGAAACTTAGTACTTACACTCACCTCTACAAATAATAATACCTGTAATTCGGAAAGCGACTTTGTTCAAATTGACTTTGTAGCAGCGCCTTTCTCAAACTTTTCCGCAGCTGATGTTTGCCTAAATGAGGTAACAGATTTTAACGATGCTTCCCTTCCTGGTTATGGAACAATTACAAATTGGGAGTGGAATTTTGATGACACATTTACTTCTAATTCACAGAATAATTCACATACATATAATTCTTATGGGACATTTGATGTTCAATTAATCGTTACTACTAATGTAGGATGTTCTGACACTGTGCTCATCCCAGTAATGGTTCATGAATTACCGATAGCAGGTTTTACCTTTGAAGTCTCTTGCACAGGATCAGATGTGGAAATAAGTTTCACTGACGCATCTACAACTGACTTAGATTCAATAAATACTTATGTATATGATTTTGGAGGCCAAGGATCTACCTCCTCTAATCCAAATCCTACTCAAAATTTTATTGGCAGTGATGATTTTGAAATCACACAAATAGTTACTACTTACAACGGATGCATAGATTCGGTAGTTAATACTATAACGATACCTGAAAGACCACAAGCTGGATTTTATTATAACACAACAAATGGATTAAATATTGGAGCAGAATTCGATTTTATTGACACCAGCTTTAATGCTATTGATTATTTTTGGGATTTTGGAGAAGGAAGTACATCAAACCTCCAGGACCCATCGAACACATATTGGGTGAATGGTGCATATATTGTAACACAGCACGTGACTGGAGCCTTTGGGTGTACAGATAGTGCTAGTATCTTAATCAAGATAAACACGGTAACAACAGAAATTAGCACGCTTATACCAAACGCTATTTCTCCAAATGGTGATGGGAAGAACGATGTATGGAAACTGAACTTTATTAATCTTCTATACCCAGATGCAGCGGTTGAAATATTCAATCGCTGGGGACAACAAATATATGCTTCGATAGGGTATCATACTCCTTGGGATGGAACTTTTGACATGGAATTAGTTCCAGATGGGACATACTATTACGTAATAAATCTGAATCACGAATCCAATCCAGAACCATTCACTGGAACAATTTTAGTCCTAAAAAGTGTAAATAAATAAGGTGAAAAAACTATACTACATATTTGTAATACTGCTGTTTTCATCAAACGTGAATGGTCAACAACAATTTGTTTCGACTAATTTTTTAATGAATGACTATTACTACAATCCAGCAATTGCTGGGAGTAAGGATCGGCATGTAGCCAATATGTCATTAAGAAATCAATGGTCAGGGTTCCAAGGAGCTCCTACTACGATGTTGGCTAACTATTATGGTTCTTATTTGAATCAAGGAAAGGTTGGATATGGAGTATCATTGATTTCTGACAAGACAGGTCTTGTTCAAAACACCGGAATTTACATAAACTATGCCCAGCATTTTCAATTAAACAAAAAAATTAAGTTAGGATTTGGAGTTAAACCGGGTTATGTTCAATACAGGATTAAACTGTATGATGCACAGGTTGCGGATGAAGGAGATGAAATTTTAACAGGAAATATATTGGCCGCAAATGCTTTGGATTTACATTCTGGATTTCATTTGTATTCAGAAGATTTTTTCTTTATGGGTTCTATACAGCATTTATTAGGGAAATCTATTCAATTTACATCTTATAATCAAAATCTTTCAAAACACTTTACATTAATTGGAGGTTACAATCATAGAATAGGTAAGAAAAAATTGGTCATCCAACCTAGTTTGATGATTAAATACGTAAACCCTACCCCGATGCAATGGACAGCAATGGTAAAAGCAACTTTTAACAACAAATGCTGGGCAGGGATTACCTACCGATCTAAAGATGCAGCCGGTATTGTATTAGGATATAAAATATTAGACAGATTAAGTATTGGTTATGGTTTTGACTATTCGGTTGGAAAAATTAGTCAGTACCAATCTGGTTCACATGAGCTAGTAATATCTTTTATTACCACACCAAACAAACCTACATTGGATGAAGAAGATGAAGAGCTAAACAAAAGTATAATGGATGAATTAAATGAAAAGATGAAAAACAAATAGCTGCCGTTAAAATCTTGCTAATATGAAAGCCATAAAAACTATATTAATAATAACTGCATTTATCTCATTTGGAAATAAACAAGCTACTGGGCAAGTGGATACTGTATTTTGGTTTGCGGCACCGTGGGTTACTCCAGATCACGCTAACAATGTGCCAATGGCATTCCATTTTTCTACATTTACAAATGCAACCACTATTAGACTTCGACAACCTGCTTCTGTTTATGATACTACATTTATCGTAGCTCCTAACACCTTATTCTCTAAGTATGTTTCACATTTACTTGATTCATTAGAAAGCAAACCAGCTGATTCTGTAATCAATAGAGGTTTTGAAATCACTTCAGATTTCCCAGTGGTTGCAGTTTATGACTTTCAATCATCTGGAAATAATCCAGAAACCTATTCATTAAAAGGTCAAAATGGGATGGGATATGAATTTATCACCCCGTTTCAAACACTATGGAATAATAAAACTTTAGGTGGAGGTCAAATTCAACCTTACCAATTCTTTTCAGTTGTTGCGGCAGAAGATAATACCACAATTTACATAACACCAAAATGTGATGTTGTTGGAGGTCATCCAGCTAATGTTACTTATTCCGTGTACTTACCTGTAGCCGGACAAGTTTACACTTGTCAGAATATTACTCAAGCGACTAGTGTTTCTGGACAAAGTTTAGCAGGATCAGTAATTACTTCAGATAAAAAAATATCAGTAACGGTTAATGACGATTCAGTAAATCCTTCTGGAGGTGGAGGTTGTTATGACTTATTAGGTGACCAGATTGTTCCAACAGATGTAATTGGCAAAGAATATATCGTAAATAAAGGATTTTTAAATGCTGGATCTGATGAGTCCGCATTTATTGTTGCAACTGAAAATTTTACTTCCCTTACTATTGATAATGGTATTACGGTAACAAATGCATTACTAAACCAAGGAGACACCTACCAATACAGTATTACGGAGCAACTTACTTATATTGCTGCAGACAAAAACGTATATGTTCTGCATATGTCTGGTTATGGTTGTGAGCTTGGAGAAGCATTACTTCCACCTTTAAATTGTGCGGGTTCTGACCAAGTAAGTTATTCTAGGTCTAATAGTTTTAGTTTCTTACTTGATATTTTATGCCCAGCTGGAGCCGAAGGAAACTTCTTAATGGATGGTTCTGCTGTTCCAATTCAGGCAACTGACTTTAGTCCAGTCCCTGGTACTGGAGGAGCCTGGATGGGTGCTCAAATTCCTTTTACCACTGTAGAAGTACCAGTTGGATCTGCACCTCTAGTGGTTAATACAACTGATTTGTTTTCTTTAGGAGTCATTAACGGTTCAGCTACAGGTGGTTGTTTGTATCATTATTTATCTCAATTCAATCGAAAAGTAATTACCAAAGCTGGGGATGATATTACCTTATGTAATGGAGAACCCGCTGTTAACCTACTTGGAAGTGTTTCTGGTGGAACAATAACAGGTGAATGGCAAATTCTGAATGGATCAGGAACCATAAACAATCCAACCAATCTTATTACTACATACTCTCCAACTGCTAGTGATTACTCTCAAGGAACATTAACTTTTATTTTAGGATCAACAGGAAATTGTGACCCTATATATGACACCGTAGTTGTTGATTTTATTCAATCCCCTATAGTTTCAGCTGGAGGTGATGATTCATTTTGCAAAAACAACATTGGAGCAGTGCCGATCTCTGGAACACTATCATATGCAGCGGGTTCATCTTGGTCTGGTGGAAATGGTGGAGCTTTTGGGAATTCTGGAAACCTTAGCACTACTTATACTCCATCACCAGCAGATTTATCTGCAGATAGCGTTATTCTGTATCTTAATTCCGCTGGAAGTTTCTTTGCTTGTCCAAATGATGAAGACACTGTGGTTTTGTTTTTTACGGACCCTCCTGGAGTTGTCGCTGGAGCTGACATAGTTATTTGTTCGAGTGAAAGCAGTATTAACCTTGTAGGTCTTGTAACAGGAGTAACTACAACAGGTATTTGGTCTACATCAGGTTCTGGAATTTTTAATCCAATCGAAACAGATTTGAATGGTGATTATCTAATTAGTTCTGCCGATACTGCTACCGGCTCGTTAACAATAACCCTTACGTCAACCAATAATAGTAATTGTGTAGCCGTATCAGATAGTCTTCTTGTAACAATATTGGACAAACCTGACGTGAATATTGCCTCCGTGGATACTTTATGCTCTAATATTTCAACTATAGATCTTAATGGAACAGTTTCTAATGGATTTTCTTCAAATTGGACTGTATTGGGTGCTGGAACGGTTATTACTCCTGGAGCTTTAAATACTGTATATACCATGAGTCCGGTTGACACGACAAATGGTTATATTGATATCATTTTAGAAACTGTATTTGGAATATGCCCTATCGAGCATGACACCTTAAGAATTACTTTTGTGAATCCTCCATCAGTAACCGCAGGTTTGGACCAAGATTTTTGTTCGAATGAATTCATACAATTAAACGGCTCAATATCGGGGACCAATCCTACTGGAATCTGGTCATCTACTGGCACTGGATTATTTAATCCTGGAGCTGTATTCCTCTCAACAATATATGCTCCTTCAGCAGCAGATATAGCAGCAGGAAACATCGACTTAATACTTACCTCAACAGCTAACTTTGGGTGTATCCCTGATGACGATACCTTAAAGGTTACTTTTAAGCCACAACCGGTAGCTGACTTCTCTTTTACAACTGCTTGTGTTGGAGAAAACACCATACTTAACGATATTTCATCAACAAACGTTGGGACGATTAATACGTGGACTTGGGATTTTGGTGATCAAAATAACTCGATTGCCGCCAATCCAATTCACCCTTATGCAGTTGCAGACACTTTTAATGTTGAATTAATAGTTAGTTCAACAAATGGATGTTATGACACTGTTTACCATAATGTAATCGTCTACCCAGTGCCCGTAGCTGATTTAAACATTTCCCCAGCGTGTGAAAATCAGGAAACTCAATTTACAGATCAATCGCAAATTGCATACGGAACTATAGAAAGTTGGGATTGGAATTTTAATAATGGTGACTTTACAAGTATAGAGGAAAATCCTATTTACACATTTGAAAATCAAGGTTCTTACCCAATTTCTTTGGAAGTCACATCAAATCAAGGCTGCATAGGTACATATAATGATGTTTTCAATGTTCTTCCTGGACCTATTGCAGATTTTTCAATGACCCCCAACCCTGCTTTAGCACTGGAAGATGTTAATTTTATCGACCTATCTATTGGAAATCAAATTAATCAATGGTATTGGAATTTTGGAGATGGCACAGGTGGGAACAACGAAAACGAAATTTATAGCTATGCAGATGGAGGAGACTACTTAGTCACTTTAACTGTCACTGATATAAATGGCTGTATTGATACTACAAGTCTAGTTATTTCAGTTGCATTACTTCCAGTGTTACCTACTGCATTTACTCCAAACGGAGATGGAGAAAATGATGTTTTTATCATTCGAGGAGGTCCTTTCACTGATGTTGATTTTAAAGTATATAATAATTGGGGAGAGTTAATTTATTTCACAAATGATGCAAACGAAGGATGGAATGGCACATTCAAAGGAGGAGATGCTCCAATAGGTGTATATACCTGGACATTTATCGTTGAAATAGCAGGAAATAGAATAATATCAAAATCAGGTGATTTAACGCTAATGAGGTAATGAAAAGAATTCTTATTGTCATATTAATTATTTGTTCGTTTACAAAAACTAAAGGACAGGACTTTCATTTATCCATGTATGACGCTGCACCTGTATTCTTAAACCCTTCAATGACAGGTGTATTTAATGGAGAATGGAGAATTCACACCCAATACCGAACTCAATGGAAAGCTGTAAATTTCAAGCCATATGCTACCGGTTTAATTAGTTTCGACATGCCATACAAAAAATGGGGATTTGGAGCACAAATTTCAAATTTCAGAGCTGGAATTGGAAATTACAATGCATTTCAAGCTCTTGCCTCTGCTGCTTACACAGTTCCAATAGATGCGAATAAGTTTCACAACATATCTATGGGGACTCAATTTGGAGGAACACAAAAATCTATAGAACACCAACTTCATACCTTTGACAATCAATACACAACAACAAATGGAGGTGGATTTAATAACAGCATTAATACTGGTGAACTTTTTGCAGGGCAATCAATTGTTATTCCTGAATTAAATTTTGGAGCTATGTACTATTACAGTAAACAGCTAAGTAAATTTAATCCGTTTATAGGTTTTTCTGCTTTTAATTTATTAACCCCAACAGAAACTTTCTTTTCTGGGCCAAATAAATTACCAATGCGTTTTTATACGCATGCTGGGGTAAGAATAAATGTTACTGAACATATATTTGTATTGCCCAAGATACTGGTGATGCAACAAAATACATTTAGAGAACAAACTTTTGCTCTCGATGCTGGATTCTATTTACACGAAGCGGAAACTTATCTACTAGCTGGTTTGGTATATAGAAATCAAGATGCAATATCTGTGTCGATGGGGGCTAGAAAAAGCCACTACATAGCAAAAATAAGCTACGATTTTAATACTTCTACACTCAGACCATTTTCAACTGGTAGAGGTGGATTTGAAATCTCCTTTACCTACATGAAACAAAATTATAAACCAAAAGAAGGTAAAATTTGTCCAAGATTATAATGAAACAACTAACTATAATAATCCTTTTGTTTTGTTCGATCCATACTTACGGTCAATCAAAAACTTCCTGGCTAAAAGAAGCTGACAAATATTATAATTCGGCAGATTTCTTTTCTGCACTTAAGTATTATAAAAAAATACTTAACGACTCCGTAATTTTATCTGCACAGGTTTTGCCATATGAAACCGTCGTATCAACACAAAAATTAAACAAAAAGAATGTAAAAATAGATTCCAACACTACAATTTCAATGAATGAATACATACATCATCAGATTGGAATGTGCTATCATTTTACATATGACTATAGTCATGCAGAACCACATTTAAAAACTGCTGTTGATAGTGGATCTATTGAATCCGACAAGTATTATTACGGTGTTTCATTAATGAAAAATAGCAAACATGATGAAGCAATTAAAATATTTGAAAGTTTTATTAAATCAAATAAGGGATCTGCGCAGTTATTGAAAATGGCAAAATCTGATTTAACCGGGGCATATTACAAAGCCTACAGTAAATTAAAAACCGAAATTACAGTTTCACTTGCTGATACTAATGTATTTAATAAAGGAACATCTTCATTTGGAACTATGTGGTGGGGTTCTGAGGAGAAAATGATATTTTCCAGTGCAAGAAAAGGCGGTGTAATAATTGACCCTCTAGAGCAAAACTCAGAATTTCTTCTTGATTTGTATTGGACAGAAATAATTGATTCTACACAATGGGGGTTACCGCATAACTTTGGAAGGCCTTTAAATTCAGCTAAACATGACGCTTCTGGATCGTTTAACAACAATAACGTTATTTTCTATACCCGATGGAGTGATGAAGGTAAAAAAGAAAAAAACATATACTTAGCAAGAGGAATCGAATTGAAATTTTTTGAATCTTACAAATTGGACAGCATAGTAAATGTCCCAGGATATAAAAGTATTAACCCACATGTATCCATGGACGGAACCGCACTATTCTTCTCAAGCAACCGCCCTGGTGGTGAAGGAGGTATGGACATATGGAAAGTAAGAATTGATAAATTTGGAAACCCTGTAAATAAAGCAAGAAACCTTGGGCCAATGGTAAATTCAAAATTTGATGAAGTAACTCCCTTTTTCCACGAAACAACTTCCACACTTTTTTTTAGTTCCAACGGACATAAGTCAATTGGTGGTTTGGACATTTTTAAATGTTCATATGATCGTGATACCAAGAGTTACTCCGGACCAATTAACCTCGGCGAGCCAATAAATTCTCCTAGAGATGATTCTTATATGATCTGGGATAATTATTTGAAAAAAGGGTTTTTCTCAAGTGACAGAGCAAAATGTGCAAATGGACATTGCTTTGACATTTATGAAGTAAAAAACGAACCTATTCGTATTATGATAGAAGGACTTTCTTTTGATGCCGTAAGCAATGATGTCCTCTCAAATGTTAAAATAACATTTAAAGATGTTGAATTTAATTTTGAACCTTTTAGTATTTATACTGACGAAAGTGGGTTTTATGAATTAGAACTATCGCAAGATGTTGAAATATTTATGAAAGGGACTAAATTGGGATATTTTGCGGATGCTGCTAGTATAAGCACAAAAGGAGTTACTGAAACTACGACTTTCACACAAGACTTTTTCTTACGAAACATTGGAGGAGATGAAATAGAAATTAAAGGTATTGAATACGATTATGATTCTCACAAACTCCGAAAAAGTTCACTGGTAGAACTTGATTTATTAATAGATTTTCTAGAATTAAACGATAATTTGATTGTCCAAATAAATTCTCATACGGATTATCGTGGAAATGACGACTACAACATGGACCTTTCAAATAGAAGAGCTAAATCATGTGTTGATTATTTAGTAAACAAAGGTATTCCTAAAGAAAGGTTGCAAGCTAAAGGGTTCGGAGAATCTACACCAACTCATTTGAGAGACAGCAAAGAATATCCAATTTTAGATTCTAAAGGTAACCGAATCATACTAGCTCCTGAATACATAGATAACACTGATGATAATTCTAAAAAAGAAGAATATCACCAAAGAAACAGAAGAACTGCTTTTAAAGTAATTGGTGAAGGGTTTAATATAGAAAGTAAATAAAAACTTACGAAATACTAACCTACGTTTCACATTCTTTCTGTTAACATCCCTGTTAATAATTGCTTAA
>TARA_B110000285_G_scaffold136877_1_pt1 | contig 11548 bp, 12 predicted proteins | sample TARA_B110000285 | Tara Oceans TARA_B110000285 (sample SAMEA4397756) | marine metagenome | biome: Polar Biome; feature: [SRF] surface water layer (ENVO:00010504); material: water (ENVO:00002006), including particulate matter (ENVO:01000060) such as... | depth 5 m
TTAGGATCTGATGGATGATTAGCCCAACCGTCAACGTCAGGATGAATTCCGTGGAATTGGTCTTTTAAACTTTGCGGAGCATTTTTAACATGTAACCACTCTGGAAGAATTAATAAGTTATCGTAAATTTTAAAATTATTCTTAGTAGCATATTCTGTAATTTCGTCATAGTATAGAATATTAAGGAGACTAATTGTTGGAGTAACATCCACTACCCTACAAAAATCTGCATACTTTTGTGCGTTGACTTCTATTTCGTTCCATTTACTTCCGTATCTAATGTAATCAATTTTATCACTTGCAGCATCTAAACTAAGACTCATAATTACTACATCAAACCGCCGCAGAATCTTTTCAATCTTAGGGTTCCAAAGTGTGCCATTAGTATTAAACCTAACTACAACCTTTGGATCAAGTCTATTTAAAAACTTGTCTAAGTGCTTAACCATCATAGGTTCACCACCTGTTAGATAAACTTCTCTAATAGGCAAGTCATCAAATCTCTTCATAGTTTCTTCTGAAGCCCAATTAAAGTTTGGAATTTCCAATACTCCGTGCAATGGCTGGATACCTGCTTTTTTCATCTCAATAGCTTCTTCAGCTATACTACTACTGCTCATTTCCCAGCAACTAATGCATTTAAGGTTGCAGCTATTGCCAAACCTAATATCAAGATGACTTATACCAGGTCCATAAAAGTTTCTAACGTATCTAGTACCATCGGGCTTTACCCTAGTACGCATACTATCAATACCTTGTTCTTCTTGTTTTTCACAGCGCACACAAGCCTCTGGCCAAATATCATTTTCCATTTGCTCAGTTACTTTTGAATGAAACTCTCCATCATGCCATTCTTGCGGAGTGTGTGTATGAACTGTTTCTTTATTGTTACCTTCAAGACTAACGCAGCATAATCGATATTGTCCATCTGATCTTACGCATACTTGGTTGTCTAAATATTTACATCTCACGCAGGTTTCCTCACATTTTTAAAATCAATAATCTACATTCCATACTATTATTTACATAAGTATTAAAAAGACAACCACATACCTGAAAGGATTAATATGATTGAAGAACATAAACAAATTCTAGAACAATACTGGCAACAACACAGTAAAGAACAAAATTATAAATATCCTGATATGTTTGATCCTAAATGGACTATAACAGAAAGCGGCTGGCCGTGGTTTAAATTAAGTTCCTTAGACGACCAACCTTGGAAAGAAATGCAAGCAGAAGCAGAAGCATTATTAGAACATTTCAAACCACACAGAGAAGACTACGGACATGGCTGGTCAAGTCTAACATTACACGGATTGAATGATGACACTCAAAGTCTTAATCAGTACAGTGATAATAGAAAAGAAACATTAGATCAACTTAGTTGGACTTGGGTGGCAGATAGTTGTCCAGTTACTAAAAAGTTTCTAACAGATGTTTGGCCTGCAGAGTATTTAAACCGTGTAAGATTTATGTTGTTAGAGCCTGGTGGTTATATTTTACCACATCAAGACAGGCCTAGTGATCAAAAACGATTAAGTATTTGCAATATTAGTCTCAACATGCCAGAAGGATGCGAAATGGTTATGAAAGATCAAGGTCGTATACCATTTAATGATAGCGGCTCTGCTATGCTAGTAGATATTTCAAACGAACATGCAGTATGGAATAGAAGCAATAAGCCTAGAATACATATGATTATACATTATGAGCTAGGAAGAAGATTGCGTGATTTTTTCTACGTACTAAGAAGTAGTTATTATACGAATAGAGAACAATGAGAGATTATAACAGTATTTCCGAAGGCGAAAGATATTTTAATACTAGTCAGGTAGATATTCCTGTAGGTGTTGGTATGCTTGATATTAGTAGAGATATTCCTAATCACTTTGTGCGTGAGCGTTGCTTTAGTATGACATATTGGATGATTAATCAAAGCACAAAACAAGATATTTGCGAGTATAGAGGATTTAATCACAGTGTCAAAGAGTTATTGTTAGCTAGTAAACTTGCCGGCGATAAAGTTTGTATTATATTAGCACAAGGCATGATGGCACCTAGGCTTTATAAAATTATCAATAAGACTGCAAAGTACTTTAGAGAAAATCCTAACTTTTTTGTAGTAGGGCACATTATGGCCAAGCAAGGCAGATATCCCGGACTACACAGACAAATGCTTATAGTTAATATAGAAACTTGGGAACGTCTTGGTAGTCCTGACTTTTTAGGACAAGGATTTTTCTGGGATAGAGCTCCTACATATCCTAACTTTAAATTAAGTGACGATACTATGAGTGCAGATTATACTCCAGCATGGATTAAATCTGCTGAAGGAACACAGTCTTGTGACGTAGTTGAAGACGGGTCAAACTGGATAGCACTTGCACTTGATAATAATATAACTATAGACAATCTTGATTTTGAGATGCGCGAGTGCAAGACATTTTTATATCCTTACGAAAATCCAGACTTACTAGAACGTGCTTGGACAAATTTACAAGACGAGTCTTTATTAGATCAGATTGAAAACTTTACTCAACGTGCTTGGTTAAGAAAATTAGGCTATCAAGAGTTTATTGAAAAAGATAGAGTATATGCGTATAACACAGAACGTCTAAGTGGAGAAGGAGTGAGAGCATCCGCTCCTATAGACAGTATCTTTTCAGCAGCAGCAGGATTTAAAACTCTAGCACTATTACGAAACAACGGCTTTCACGAGAATACAATAGTTAACTATTATGATTGGTGTGACTCTAGTATTAATTTTAAAAAGCATTTGTTAGAAACATGGGACGGAGTTGACTTTGACAAGTGGTTACTAGAACACGACTTAGAGTATAATTTTTCTAGTACATACCGCGGCAACTATTCAGAATTTTGGAACAGAGAAGTTGAAAAAGAATTTGAAAGTGCAGAAAAATTCAAAGAGCTATGGGATAGATACAGAAAATTAGAACATAACTTTTTTGTTATTGACCTAGTTAATGAGCCTGAAAAGCTTATAGCAGAAATGAATAAACAAACCGGGGTTAAAGTATTATGGACTACTAATATTTGGCCAACTATGATGTTACATTGGAACGTAGACATGGATACAATAGAACAAAAGTATTTAAAATTTGAATCAATATTGCCTAAGGATACAGTTCTTTACGGGCAAGATTATTTGGCAAATGATTTGAAAGATAGAATAACCAACGGTAAAACAGAAACGCATCCTAGATTCAGTACTGTTTGGAAAAAGTTGTGAAACGATATATTGAAAAGCACGACGAAGCTAATCTTGGTTGGACAGTTAAAAAACTATTTAAAGTTGATATAGATAAGTTGCGCAATTGGTATGATGATTTAGAAAACAATTATAATGACTGGAAGTTTGTTATAGGTGAACAGCATCATATATGGCAATTTCCTATTAGTGATCCTGAAGCAAAGACAGGACATCGTTTAATGGACGATACAGCATACTATACACTTTGCTGGAACAGTAACGAAGTTGGTCCTAAGCCATTTGAACAAGGTTGTGCTAAACCAGAGTATCGAGATGATGACGACGATCAGCTTAATCCAAGAGAATGTTTTAGTGGCTATGCACTAGACGTTGTAAATAGTTTGCCTATGCGTAGTAAGAAATGGTTAGTAACAATTCATACGCCAGGAACTAAACTAATTACGCACCAAGATAGTCCGGATAAACTCCGTGTACATATTCCTATACACACTAATGCAGATAGTAATTGGACTATTGCTGGTGAAGAATATCACATGGAGCCAGGTTGGGCATATATAGTTAACACAACTATTCCACATAGTGTAGAAAACAAAGGTACAACAGATAGGATACATTTATATGGAAAGGTTTGGACAGATGATTGCCGTAAGTTATAGTAAAAAAGATTTTGTATCCAAAATGCAAAGCACACATATTACAGATAAAACAGTTGAAGATACTAATGACTATTATATTTGTATTGATTCAACTGGCGGTCCAAACAGTAATCCGTACTTTAATGAATTTCACCCCAATGTATTAAACTTATGTTTTGATGATGTTAGTAAGGATCAAACAAACTGGGGTGACGATATAAAAGACTACTACACAGCAGTTGCACCAACACTAACACAAATCCAACATATTTCATATTTCCTTAAAGATGCTTGCGGAACAATACATGTACATTGCATGAAGGGTGAATCACGTAGTAAAGCAGTTGCAGATTATGTAAACAACACTAGATTTGAACATGACGAGAAATATGCCTATACAATTATAAGGGACACATTAGATGAGCTTTGATATAAAAGAAGTTGACGTAGGTATTGAATATGATAATATTAGAACTTACTATAATAGTGTTCAATCAGACTTTAAACATTTAATGTTTACTAATGTACAAGATACTGTTGGGTCAGAAAAGCATAAAATTAATGGAGTATATGGTTGGGCGATACAAAGTAATTTAGAAGATCTTACTGTACCTTGTCCGCCGTGGAATGTACACAAAGATGGTAGTGATAATTATAGAGATACTGAACTAGTATACGGTATAATTAAACAACTTAAAGCACGTTTTAGTGGAACACGACAGTTTAGTCTTAGCGGACATCCACCCGGAACTGAAATAGCACAGCATACTGATACTGATAAGTATCTTAAAATACATATTCCTATCCTCACAAATCCAGATGCATGTTTTGTGTTTGGAGGAAACAAATACACTTTAAAAGTAGGTAAAGCATATATAATAAATACTACACGACTACATGGCACAATTAATAATGGCACCTCGGATAGAGTACATTTGTTTTTTAAAGTACCAGCGGAGGACTATATATGAGATTATTAAAACCTAAAGATATAACAGACGTTGATGCATTGTTTGATAGCCTAGAATGGGATATGATTGAATTAGATTTTAGCATTGATAAAGATGACTTAGAATCTTATCATAAAGAACTACGATCACGTTTACAACATCTTTGTTTTAATTTTAATTCTAAAGAATACTTACGTCCTGATATATACGAAAGATTTCAAAAAGAAAACGCTGTAGGAAACTATGTAGGAAACGTAGGTGGGTGGAGTGTTAGTTGGCCTGTAGAACGAGATATACCATGCCCGAGTAAAACACAAGCTAACGTTTCTAAGTACCCAGAATTACAAGACCTTGATGAAGAAAAGTTCTACTACGATTGCGTACCAATGCAAGTTTACAAATTTGGTATTCTAAATAAAATGATAGAAACCTTGTCCTTACAAGCTTTAAGACAAATACTGATAGCACTCCATCCGTCGGGGCTAAAAGTTAACACACATACTGACGGAAAGACTAGAAAACTACATGTTCCATTTCATACTAATACTGATGCAGTTTTTACTTTTGGTAAAAACAGAGAACGCAAATATCATATGGAATTGGGCAAAGGTTACATAATTAACACACTTGTACCCCATGGTACAGAGAATCCAGGAAACACAGATCGAGTACATTTGTTATCCAGAGTTGACGATTCATTTATGCAACCGCTTTTATCGATAAACTGCAATATAGCAGATAAATAATATTAACAGAGGAGATACCCATGAGCAATACATATTTTACGCAGGTATTAGACGAGCCATATCACTTAGGAAATGGCGAATTTTTATCAGTAATCACTAACGGTAAAGCACGTCACGAAGGCGAAGAAAGCCGTGATTTTAATAAAGACGCAGGCGCAAGAGCAGGTTTGCTTAGAGTAAACGCTGATGAAACTACATTTGTTGACTTCTTTGACAAAAGCGATAACGGTGATAGATACCGTGGTATTGCAGTTGTAGGTAATACAGCATATGTAATGCGTACACAAAAAGATAAAGTAGACAGCACAATTAGAGTAGCGTCAATAGATTTAACAACTAATGAAGTTACTATGATTGAAGAAAAAGGTGTAACAGTACACGGTTCAGAAACTCCTAAAACATTCTGTGGACACTTTAACTTTGGTAGACCAATCACAGTTGGTACTAAAGTTATTTGGCCGCCAGTTATGAGTGGAATGATTATTGTGTTTGATACTGTTGCTAATACATTTACTGTACATGAAACAGGAGAAAAGTTTGCTTCTATCCATAGTGTATATGTAGAATTATTAAACGAAGTTGTGTTTTTCCCATATGGTAAAACAACTGATATGTTGTTAACACTAGACATGACAACAAACACTATTAAAACTCACACAGCACCAACTAAAGGTGCGTTCTATCATGTTAACACTAACGGCGACAAAGCAGTTGGCGCTCCACTAATAATGGATGAAACTACAGAATTTAACTTCTGGGTATATGATGGCGTAGACGTAAAGTCAGTTGCTTATAATTCATCTAGTACAGACGATATGGGCGGCCAAATGGGTTTCAAATATGGAACTATGAATGGCAGTACATTGGTAACACACACTTGCTGGGAAGGTTCGAAAGCATTTGTATCACTTAATTTAGATACACTTGCAATTGACAGCTTTGAAACTAATGAGTCATTAGGTAGTAAGCCAGTTATTAATGATGGCGAAATTTACTTGTTTCCGTCAATACAAAATCCAACCATGGTAAATCCAACCACTAAAGTTTTTAAAGTTGAAGGCATGCTATTAAAAGAAGTTATGGACTTAGGTACTGCAAATATTACTTCAGGATCAATTAACGATACTGATAGTGTTACAATGTTAGCACCTTACAAGTTTGATCTTAGTGATGCAGGCTTAGGCGGTGACATGGCTATTGTAGATCTTGATGCTAAAACATCAAAACTTCTTCCAGTTAATTTAAGCCTAGAAACTTACAATAGTTAAGCATATGCGTATCTGCATTATAGGTGGAGGTACAACAGGCTGGTGGTGTGCAGGCTACATGGAAAAATTTCTTCCTAATGCTGAAATTACCTTAATTGAATCTAGTACTATTCCTATTATAGGAGTAGGCGAATCTACACTTCCAATGATTAAAACGTTCTTTGATAAGATAGGCGTTGACGAATCTAAATGGATGCCTGAGTGTAATGCTATACACAAATACGGAAATGTAAAAACTAACTGGGATAAAGCAGACGGCGAACCTTTTGCTTTTACTTTTTGGTATAATGATAACGATACATTTTCTAAATGGTACAAAGACTACGAAGCAGGTAATAAAACAAAGCATCAAATTAATGATGACTTGTATGATAAAGAAGCATGGCGAGCAGTTGCATATCATTTAGATGCTGAAAAGGCTGGACAGTTAATTAAAGATAATTGTAAAAATGTTATCCATAAAATAGCAACACTAGATGAATTGCCTGAAGGCTATGACTTGTACGTAGACTGTACAGGATTTCGTAGACAGTTTGTTAAAGATAAAACAGAAACAGTATACGATCATCATTTAGTAGACCGTGCATGGGTATGTCCATTTGAACACGATAAAGATATTTCACACTATACAGAATCAATTGCAAGAGAAAACGGCTGGCAGTTTGTTATTGACTTAACAAATAGAATAGGTACAGGTTATGTATTCTCAAGTCAGCATACAACAGAAGAAGAAGCACTAAAGAGCTTTAAAGAGTACAATGCACATAGAACTCCGTTTATGGGTAAAGAGCCTAGATTACTTAAATGGAAGCCTAATATACTAACTAATCCATGGACGGATAATGTTGTTGCTGTAGGTCTTTCTAATGGATTTATTGATCCATTAGAGTCTAATGCATTGTTTATGACGCAGTATAGTATTACTCTATTAGTTGATTGTATTAAAAGAAATGCAAAACAAGGAGTGTATAATAGAAGTATGCGTAACTTGTGGAAAGAAAACAGCGAGTATATTCTACATCATTACATGTTAAGTAAAAGAACAGATACTGATTTTTGGAAGTATTACAGTGAGTTTGATGTTACAAAAACTCTATGGGACAATTACACTAAACGTGGTAACAAGTATACTAATTTATATCCTGATGCTATATGGGCAACACTAGGATTATATCACGATGAGTTCGAACACTACGAGCCTAAAGATTTAGCTCTTTCTTCATAATACTTACTAACATTAATACGCCACAAACTTTGCGGAACGTTGTATAGTTCTATAGTTTGTTCTAAATGCCATACACCTCTTTTAGCAATTAACGGTGCTGCAACATCATTAGCACGTTTACTTTTACCACCATCATCGTTTATGTTAGTACTAATATAAAGTTCTGCATTAGGATTTTGTGCTAACGCCCATTCCATTTGCATAGGTAACATATGACCAAAGTGTATACCTGTCTTAAAAAAGTCTCTACCACTGCCCAATGTATATCCTGGTAGCTGAGCACCACGAAACAAACAACGATAAGCATTTGTGCTTACTTCGAGTAAAGAATGTATACCTGCAATACTAACAATTTTATTATCAACAATAGCAACGGTCCAAGCACCGGTATCTAAACACCATTGCCATTTCATTTTTTCTAAAGAAGTATTATTACTAAAGTTTTGACTGTTACAAAACGTTAATACTTTATCTTTATCGTTTGCTGTAGCGAATCTAAATTCCATTCTTCCAAGTAGTTCCGTTTGCTTCTTTCAATCTTCCATGAAACTCTTTTGTATCCATATCAAAAACATCACCTGTTGATCTGCCATTAATAATACAATGCTGTAAATTTTTACTACCTGATGCTTGTAATGGCATAAACATAACATGGTTTTCTTTATGATCAATAGTGTTTAAATCAAAACTAGGACTGTCATAACCGATCATAATAGGTGGTGGTTTTTCAGTCATACCGTACCAATTAGCAACTGTTTGTACTCCACGCTCTTTAAATGCATCAATAAATGATTGTTCAATTTTACTTGAGCCTGTAACCATATACCGTACACAACTCATGTCTAAGTCTTTAAAGCCTTTTGTCTTTTCTAATAGTTCCAAATGCCGTGGTATTAAAGCTATGTAAGTAGGCTTAACGCTGTTAAATAACTCACAGTAGGTATGTGCAGTAAAGTTACTACTAACTAGCTGTGCGCCGCTTATATAAGCAGGTAGAGCTGTTATAGTGTAGTGTGCTATAGTGTTTGCTGGAAACACATCTATTACTATATCGTCCTTAGTTAGCCCTATTTCATCAACAGACTTTTGAGCACATTTATTAATGTACTCCCAAGAATGTCTAACAATTTTAGGTGTATCAGTACTACCTGATGTGAATAATGTAAGCATATTACACTTACTTATTTCTAGAAATGTTTGCTGATGTTAGTTGTGAATTACGCTTCTATAGCAATTTGTACCCAAGCACTGCCTAAGTATACTACTGTTTGCTTCTTAGTAGGAGCAGCACCACTTGGATCCCATGTAGCACCGTCTGCAATAGCAATCATGCCTTCTGCTGGTGTAGTTGGTTCTGCTGTTAGTACTGCTAGTTTAGCAAATCCGTTAACGTCTAATGTAGCAAGTGGAGAATATCCAGCAGTATTAGCAATTGCCATATCGCCATTAGATGCAATACTTGTTGCAACTAATACTGGCGCACTAGCAGTGCCATTGTTATTGATTAATCTAATCATACCCTTTGCAGTATCTGTTGCTACAGTACTAGCAGGATCAATTTGGAATGTTACAACACTTGAAGGAACTAAGTTACCTGTTGATCCATCTAAGCTTCTTGCTTGAATTCCGCCTAAGTAATCACCAGCCGCACCTTGTGTTGGTGTATCTAATGCTCCGTGATAACCAGTAAATGCCATTTTAAAAGCACCACCAAATCCGCCTTGTGCTAAACCAATCATGTCAATTGGTGGACTGTTATCTACCACAGTAACTTTTAAGCCAGTGGCAGTAGCATCGCCAATTGCACCAATGTTGACAGTAAAATCGTTTCTATTTCTTAGTACTCCATCAACAGCATAAATTGAACCGTTGTCAATATTAATGCGGCTATTAACGCCATCTACAAGTATTGAACTATCATCGCCAAATATACTGCCGCTTACATCGCCTCTAACAGGTCCTGTATGTGTACCAGTTGAATTACCTGTAATATCGCCTGTTACGTTACCAGTTAAATTTCCTACCACATTGCCTGTTACACTACCAATAACATTAATATTTGCGGTACCACTTATTCTCTCTCCTGGTATTGTGCTGCTAATAGCGTCCACAAGTAATGCACTATCATCACCAAATATACTGCCTGACACATCACCGTCTAGTGTTCCTGTGTGTGCGCCTGCTGCATTACCAGTTAAATTTCCTGTCACATTAACATTTATAGCAGAAGCTGGTTCCCATTTATTAGTACCCGTATTATATGCTAATATATCATTATTTCCGGCACCTGATAAATCAGTATCAGTTAATGCAGTTAATGTAGTTGACCCACCACCGCCGCCACCGCCGGCTACTACGTTACCTCCGGCAGTTGTGCCGTCGCCCGCATATAGCAACTTAGTATCAGTTGTGTAAATTAGCTCACCATCTACGGGTGTTATATTCAACCGTTCTGCATCGGTTCCGCGTCTTAGACGTAATGCCATGTGTTTAACTCCTGGAATATCTTATTACTAGTATTTATACAATATAAAAGATAACCCAACACTATTTACGCTTCTTCATAAAAGTTTTAGTTCGTTTTTTAACATCCGAAACAACCTTTGCAGTATTCAGACGAAAATCAACATGTGATATTTCCTCATTATACTCTGTCAGAAATACTTCTAAACTATGTTCTATTACTCCTACGCCGACATCCTCACCATCTTGCATGAACATAGATTCAGTTGTCTTATCCATATCTATTTCCCATACCTTTCCATCATGAAAATACACATGGACACTATGGATATACTCAATAGGAACAGCTTTTATTTCGACATCGCTGAATATCTCAGGCCATTGCTTTATAACTTCAGGAGGCAGCTTATTTTTAGGCACTTGCTGTAGTCTTTTTAGCAGCTTTCTTTACTGTAGGCACTAGCTCTTCTGCTTGTGCTCTTAGTGCTTTAGCTTCTTTGTATAATGCATCTGCTTGTGAGCGATACTGCCCAGCTAATATGTCGTCTGTAATTACTCCGTCTCCTACAACAGGAGCGATATTAGGCGCCTGCGCTGCCATTTCACTAGCAGATATTGCTGGATCTGTTACGCTTGAAGGCTGCACAGTTTTACCATCTTTACCTTTTACAGCTAAGTCAGCAACACTTACACCTTTTGCAGAAGCAATAGCTTCATTAAGTTCACTTAGAAGAATAACAGAGTTTCTGTTAGGAACCATTTCAATATCAGAGGTTTTTACTTTAACCATCTTGCCAGTTGTATGAAAACGTGCAAGCATGTTGCTACCGTCTGGCAATTGTGTGCGCATCATCACAGTTGCTAAATCATCTGCTTCTTGTCCTGAAGCTGATTCAACACACTTTATTAGTGCATCGTGATCGCCAGCTTCTAAGTTTTCAGTTGTTACTACAACGCATTGATCAGGCTCACCTGGTAATACTTTGTACGCTACAACGATCCTTCTTTGATTGTGTGCCATTCGGC
>TARA_B110000285_G_scaffold77352_1_pt1 | contig 11546 bp, 3 predicted proteins | sample TARA_B110000285 | Tara Oceans TARA_B110000285 (sample SAMEA4397756) | marine metagenome | biome: Polar Biome; feature: [SRF] surface water layer (ENVO:00010504); material: water (ENVO:00002006), including particulate matter (ENVO:01000060) such as... | depth 5 m
GGTGGTGGTGGTGGTGCTGGCGAAGTCGCTATGGGTACAATAACAATAAATGCGAATCAAGATTATTCTATATATGTTGGTGCTGGTGGAAGTGCATCTAATGGAAGTTATACTTCAATTTATAATCAGTCAAATACTAAGATAGTAGAAGTATATGGCGGTGGAAGAGGAACAGATAATCCAGGTACTCGACATAGTGGTGCAAGTTCTGGTGTAGCTTCCGGAGCTGGCGGTAGTGGTGCTGACGTAACACACGGAACAGCGAACGGCCATACAGATACTAGCATATATATATTTTATTCAAATAATGGAGGGAGTGGGTATCCTGGTCGTGGAGGAGGTGGTGGAGGTGGCGCAGGAGCGAGTGGTGGTACCGCGAGTGGATGGGAAGGAGGAAATGGCGGTAATGGAATTCAATGGTTGGATACTAGTGGAGGTAATGGAGAATATTACGGTGGTGGTGGTGCGGGACAAGGAGTAAATGATTATCCTAATAGATCTAGTGGGGGAACCGGTGGTGGTGGACGCGACGGTAACAGTGGAACCGCAAATACTGGAGGAGGGGGTAGTGCTAGACAAGGGAGTTCTGGTTACGCATCGGGTGGTTCAGGCGTTGTAGTATTTAGAGTAACAAACGCCCAATTGAATAGTTAGACAACATTCATACATATTTTTGAGTCTAATAGGTTTAATTTACAATAATTTAAGTCTTTAATTATTATAAATAGCAGTATAAAATGACAACTTCTGGTATGAGTATACCAATAACTACAGATGATGCCATAATTGCGAAAACACCCTTATTTCCAGGTGCTTATATTTCAAATTATTCAGAAGCAGGTACAGGTCATTCTATTCCGATTTATCATTCAATCCCTTCTACAACAAATGATTATTCTCGGTCCATAGAATATGGCTTTGAAAATCAAGTAGCATATGAAGGAATTCTTTATGATAAAGATAGAATCGTTACGGTAATGCCTGGATATAAATTGGAAGTCTATCAAATGCCGGATTACGGACCCCAAAAATCGGGCGGACATGGTAGTTACGAATACGATAATATAAATTATTATACACTAGATAACACAAACGGGACCGAACTATTATATCATAAAACTACCACATCAGATCCATCAAATGTAGATCTAGAAATAAAATCATGCAAATTATTTTATAAAGATAGAGATAACATTGTACGTGAAGTGATTCCATTGAAACATACAACCCTTACTACATCTAATAATTCAAATACATTTAATATATCAACGCTTGCGGATAGATACGAATCATTAGAAACCGAGGACTTAACTTACAATGGTATAAATTATAAACTTGTCAAGTTTTATTATGGAGGCAAAATTATAAATACAGGTCCAGACATTGAAGTAAAATGTCTATTAGTTGCGGGCGGTGGTAGCGGAGGATGGACCGAACTACAACATTACGGTAGTGGGGGTGGAGGTGCTGGTGGGTACGGTCATGGAACTATAATTTTAAAGCAAAATGTGACGTATGATATAAGTGTAGGACCGGGCGGTTGTGGAAAGACTGTTAATGGACCAGGGGGAAATCCAGGTGTGGATAGCTATATAAAAGGGAGTGATGGTATCGAATGTAGATCATATAGTGGAGGGTGTGGAGTTAGATCAGTTCCAAATACGAATATGGGAAATAATAGTAATAATGGACTTACTAGTGGAAGTACAGGAGGAGAAGCGTTCTACAATGGTACTGACCAACATTGGCACGCCAGAAGATGGGGTCCATTAGGTGGTCTAACTACAAATCCAAATAATATTGGTAATATAAAAATGAAATATTATGCGAATAACGGAGGACCTGGTAATGAAGGCGGTGGATCCGGAGGAGGTGCTGGAGCACCTGGAATACTCGGTGCTGAAGGCACTGGAACTGGCGGTGTAAAAGGAGGTATTGGAAAAATGTGGATTGATAGAAATTGGTATGCGGTAGGTGGAGGTGGAGGTCCATATAGTGGGAGTTCTACTTATAATGGAGCTGATAATTGGACTGATTCTTCCACAAAAGGAACCGGAAATGGAGGGAAAGGGACAAAGGGAACACATAACCATACTAATGCAGGTTCAAGTGGAATATGTATATTCGCGATACCTATGTAATTTTACTATTTATTCAATGATGTAAATAGTAAAATAACGCAACAATCAGTTATTCAAAAACTAAAGGTACTTGGTCCAAATAACTTTTAAAATCCATATTATTATTAATATAATTTTCTGGATTTTCTAATAAATTTTCAAATTCAGCCAAATCATATAATGGACGTTGAGGCGTAACCAGTCGATATTCCGGACATTTTTTAGAAATGGCTGGACTACGAATAAAGAAAAAACGGTCTTTCAATGGATTTCCACCTAATATTATCCAATCTTCTTTTATATTTAAATTCTCAAGAGTGGATTGTGAAAACAACATAATTGGCAATTCTAAATTATTCGCTAATATCCATATATCAAGGGTTGTCAAATAGTAATCTTCGCTCATAATCAAATCTTCAATCGTAAGCATGCTTTGAATGACCTTATTTATCATAGATAGTTTACCATTTTGTTTACGTAATATATCGTAAACTTTTGATTTGTGACTCTCTACATATTTGTTATATAATTGAATTAATCTACGTTTGATATCACTAATTTCGATTTCTTTTTGATAATGGGATAGATAAATCATCTGTATCAAATAATAACTACATATATGAGAACATTGATATACGATTTCTTTAGAATCTGCTGGAAATATCTTTTTCCACTTGCTTTGACTGTTGCCAATTACTTCGTCTAATTCTTGTTTCACACACTTACCTAATTTATGTTTTCCATCATCAATAATATCATCCCGATTTTCTTGTTGAGAAATCTTTATTTCCGAAGAGTATTTTTGTGTAATAGCAGGTTCTGCATTATCGAAATTCAGATTACGAATATATTCATTTGTATAAAACGATTCCAAATTGTCCCAGTATTCATCGGTTAATATGGATTGTAGCAAAATAACTTCATTGTTGTTTATTTTATAATCCACTGTACCAACGTTCATATATTTTTTAGGTTCTAACATAAACAGGCGAACTCGTTTATAACGTAATAGTTCATCCGCAATACGTCCAAAATATAATTTTTCATTATCAGAACCATTCATCAAATTTTGGCTGGGTATAACGAGGTGGTGATTATTATTTTTGATAATACAATAAGGTTGATCTCTATTATTTTGTGTACATACACTAACATCATCCATATCTTTTAATACAGATTCCTCCATATCGCCAAAAGATATGGTATTTCGAACAAGATGTTTGATTAATATTTCCAATTTCTGTAATTTAACACGATATAAATAGCGAGTATCATTGAGAATTTGTAGTAATTGTTCTTTCAAAGTAGAATAAGAAGGGTCATTCAAAAGGATTCGTATCGTGGTTTTAAATGAAGAATAAAACTGAGTTTCAAGACGAATATTTCTAACAACTTCATTTCGTTCTGTATCTTGGGTATTTGAAGTCTGAATAGTCTGGTCTGCGTCGTAATACCCATTATTTCCATAACCCTTTGTTTGTATTGTATCAATATCATCATCTATATCATTAGCTATAGGAGGGTTAATTTGTAAAATTTGATTAGTTTCAGTAACAATACCAACAATAAGACCGTCTTCAATGACTTTTAATAATGGTTTACACAAAATGGCGCCTTCTGTATTCTTATTTATATCAAAAAGCATATCACGTGTAGTTGTGTAATCGGTCCATTGGATATTATCCATATATTGAATCGGAATATCTACTAATACGGAAGAAGGTAAACAAGGAATAAAGACAGTCTTGGTATTCTCATCGGAATTGCGTACAATAAATCCGATAATTTTACCACGATAATTGGAAACTTGGAAATCAACTATATATTGTTTTTCTTGTAAAATATCAAAAACGTCTTCGGCAATAATATTATGTTTATATTTGTATTCTTTTGGCATACTAGGTAAAGGTTTACAATATTTGTTAGTAGTATTCTGTATTTTCTTCATCATCTTACGTATTTCAGGTAAGTTCGCATTATTACCAAAAGTAGATATACGTTTGATAACATGATTGCTATCAGTATTATCATATCCACAAATAATCGCATAATAATTATCTTGTTCTACCAATATCAACGTGTTTTTATTTTTATTGTATATTTTGGAATGATACGAATTAGAAGGGCATATAACTTCAACATTGTCGGTAATATCATTATCAGTGACACTTAAAATAACAAGATTCATACCATTTGGGAATAGTTTTGGATTAGATGATGTAACAATGTCCCACAAATACATATAATCAATCCAAGAATCATCATCGCGAAGATAATCTAAAAACTTAGCAAAAGAAGCAACGGTAGATTCATAAAAATCCATTTGTGCGACAATGTTCTCATCAAGTGATTTATAAAAGACACTATCATAATGTTTATTCAATAAATCATCATTCACCTTCCTATTTTTTGGTTGAAATGTTGAAACCAAAGAACCATTATGATATTGTAAGAACATATCGAGTGTAATAGAATCAGCAATTATATTTCTCATTTCAGATATGGTAGGAACAGATTTACCATCAACGTGATAGTTATTTATATCAGCATAAGTTCTAGCAATACACCCAATAAACGATTGATGGTATTTACGTTCAACTGTATATAATAAATAGGTTGTCTGGTTATCTTTAATTTTTTGTGGATTTTCGCTGGAAATCGTGTTTTTATAATCAATATTCAAAAACAATTGAACGGACCTAGGTAAAAAAATCCATAATCCGGCATTTTCAAAAAATGATAATTTGGAAAAATATTTGATTGTAGAAATATCATCCCCAATAGTTTTTCCAGTTTTCATAGATTTTTCAATGGTTTTATCTGGTTTCACTTCAATTGTTCCAGTCAAATCGGTATCTTCACCATCGATAACTTCTTTCCAATTCGTTCCTTGAGGTAGATCGACATCATTTTCACCTACACCCCATTTTTCTCTACGTTTTTCAAGTTGTGTTGAATTCCAAGATTTACTGAAACAACACGGAACACCATATTTTGGATGAGTTTCATCGGGTAAAAACCCAGGTGAATGATGAACGTATTTTCCGTCTTGATTAACATGAAATCTCTTTTCAGTAAATTCATGTATTTTACCAGCACATACTCCCGAATCAACTTCAGTTTTCGTCAATGGTTTATTAGTTTCCAAACACCAATACCTAGGACATACGAACCAATGTGGGTTTTCTTTATCTGAACCGTATTTTAATGCGTATCCATAACCTTTACGGTTATTTCGGTCAATTTGTGTTTTTTCATCATTAGTAAGTATAACTGGTTGTCTCATTAAATTTGAAGGACATGCACGAGAATATGCTTTATAATGTCCCATTTCTTTTGTCATAATAATTTCTGGTTCAAGTAATTTTAATTTATCAAACATATATTTTCGAGGGTCAATATTTTTAACATTTGATTTTTTAGCACCACCACTTATAGAGTCTTCCATATCGTCATCATCGTCATCATCATCGTCATCATCATCGTCCATATATAAAAATCCTTCATCATCGTCATCATCATCGTTAATATCATCTTCTTCCTCTTGTTGTAATAATATACCATCTTGAGAAGCCGGACTAATAGATTTATTTGATGGTATGATAATGTTCTCAATTGTAGGTTCTTTGACTGTGTCGTATTTTCCAGAACACAATTGTTTAATTCTCAATTTGGATACACCATTAATTCCGACATTTTGTGAAACCCGTAAAAAACTATCAAAATAGATTGATAATAATTCCAAATATTGTATGTTTGTAATCTGGATAACGTCAATATGTAAAATTAATCCGGTTTGCATTTTTCCCATAAAAACAGAAAATCCCGGGTTCTCAACAATATCGATGTTTTTATTTACATATTGACCGTTAATCCTTGTAAAATTATTTAAATATTTGGTAAATTCAAGTAATGCTTCTTGATCGGTATAATCATAGTTTAAAGTTAATGCGTTTATAACATCTCTCTCACTATTTGTTTTTTTATAAACGTCAGTAATCATTGCGTTCATTGCGTTCATATGTGTATAATTATCAACACGTTTAAAATTCATAGTGATTGAATTTGATTCGATGTCTTGTATTTCAAACATACTAGTTAAACAAGGAGATACAGATTTAAACGATATATCATTTTCTAAAGGAGACCATATCTTATAATTTATGTTTTTAATTTCAATATTATTATGTTTTAAGTCGGTGAATAGTTGTAATTTATATCCTAAGTCATATAAATAGGTATTAAGTGTGTTAATAGTTTCATTGACCGTGGCATTGATATAATCTTCTAATACATTCAATGTAGGTAATGAAAATACAGCAATACTTCTAGGGACATCCATTTCTTTTAATGAAAAATCACACATAATATCAATATTCCCGTTTTGATTTATACTAATAATTACATCAAATGTTTTATTTTGAATTGTACCTTTTACTACTAATGATATTTGTGAAGATTTTCCAATATTTTTGGAATAATTCATAACATCCCATTTTGATAGGAAGGGTATTTGTTGTCCGGTTTGGGTAATTTCTTCAGAATAAGCACGATACATTTTTTCAAAACGAGCACCTGGATTATACTTGATAAAGGGTATTTTTTTAGTAGAATGCATATTTTTGAATAATACATCTAGTGGTAACTTGACTTTTGATGGTGGATGAATAGTAAAATCTATATTTTGAATACCATTCTGAGAATATTTTATGTCATCACGAGAACCAGAATTGTATAAATCATATATTGTATGTAAATTTTCTTCCATTTTATCAAAACTTTTATCATATAATTTATCGTTTTGTGCTAGTAATTTTTGTTTATTTTGAATAATGTCATTACCAGTAGATATATTTTCCTTTTCAAGGAGTGGAAAATACAAAGGAATAATATATTCATCATTGATTTCACTTTGTATACCATACTCTATAACATCGGATACAGATGTTGCATATATTGTATTTTTGATGAGACTACCATATGATAATAGTACATTGTTCTCAAACGATATTAATGGATTGTCTCTAGAATGTTGAAATGGATTATTATTTCCATTAATTATATTGTATGGATTGGCTTGAAACAATAAATCATCCATTTTACTTGTAAATCGAGGACCAATTGGTTTCCATAATTCTTGACTCCCATCAATGCTGGGTAAGTATTTGGTTAAATCAGTATAAGTATAACTTTCTTGTAGTGGTATGTTATTTATAATGTCAACGTGATGTACGCCTAGATTTTGTAAAAGTTGCCCTAACATAACGGAATCCAATGATATTTTATTATCGTGTGTAATTGAGTTGTATATCTGAAACAATGACATATCGCTTTTTACTTTTGAGAATAAATACAATTCTGGGTACGAAATTACATTTTTACCAATTTCTGTTATAATTTTCTTCTTTATAGTGCGTATTGTGTCGTCTGTATAAATTTGTTGTGATGAGAATACCACGTCAATATTATTTAGTTCAATGTTTACTATTTCATCTTCACTAAATATATTATTTAAATCAAACGGGTTATTGCTATTAGAAAAAATAATAATCTTGTTTTCAGTTTTACTTGAATCTAGATAATGTACTTTGAATATTTGTTCTGGTGGAATTTTCATATTACTAACGGGTGAAACCGAATTTTCCATTTCTATACAATGAGGTTATAAATTATGTTGTAATATTTCATTTGTATCATTTATTTTGTAAATGATAAATTCTATAATTATGTTAACAATACAATAACACTATGAAACTGGCTTTATTAATCGGAATAAATTATAAAGATATTGAAGGAAGCGAATTATTTGGTTGCATAGATGATGTTCTTCGTATGCAAGAAATGCTAATACATGAAATGGATTTTGAAGAACAAAATATCATAGTATTACGAGACGATAGTGATGATAGGAATTTATATCCAACTAAAAAGAATATATTACGGAAAATGGAAGAATTTATATATAATAGTAATAGTGATGATGAATTATGGTTTCATTATAGCGGACATGGTTCCATTCGTCGTGATAGATCGAATGATGAAAAGGACAATATTGATAGTGTATTAATTCCAAACGATTTCCAAACAAACGGGGTTATCTTGGATGATGATATATATGCTATAATAAAAGGAGTAAAAGGTACATTATTTTTATTGTTTGATTGTTGTCATAGTGGAAGTATATGTGACTTACCATGGGCCGTACAATATATAGACGATAAAATCACAAAAACGAACATTAATACAAATCAACTCGAAAATACAAATATTTATGCGATTAGTGGTTCAACAGATATGCAGTTAAGTATGGAAAACTACAATGATTTTTTACAGAAAAAAGTGGGAGCATTAACAAACGCGTTTTTGATGTTATTGCATAATAACAAATACAATGTTAGTATTGAAGATTTATTTATAGAAATATGTCGTTACCTTATCTATAGTGGATTGGAACAAACTCCCATATTATCCACTACAACCAACAAAATAACATATATAGTAAAATAATAATAAAGATACGATTTATTATTATATATACATGTCTAATACTAGATATCCATTGGTTCTATTTTTTCGCCATGATAAATATGCGGAAATAGATAATTTTATAGAAAAAAATAAAGATACTATTATGGGTTCTATTCATATTATAAATAATATTGATGAATTGAATAAATTGCATAATCCGAATTATCATTTACTAGTTACATATGGAGATACATATGACGAATATGATTATATTTCGGGAAAAATACCATCACGCTTTTCTAAGAGATGGTTTCATAAAGAAGATATATCTGACATAGGTGAGTTCAGTAATAATATAAATTATTGTTATATTGCAAATGTAATTGAAAACCGTGAGAAAACTAGACCCATATTTTCGATTTTCACTACATGTTATAAAAGTTATGATTACATAAACATGGCCTATGAATCTATCAAAAAACAATCATTAAAAGATTGGGAATGGGTCATTATGGATGACACACCCGAAGACGAGCATTTTACATTTCTTAAAGATACATTATCTCACGATAATCGCATAAGATTATACAATAGAGATAAAAATAGTGGAAATATAGGTAATGTTAAAAATGAAGTTATATCATTATGTCGTGGTAAATACATATTAGAAATGGATCATGATGACGAAATATTAGAGGATTGCTTACTGGATTCTTATAATATTTTTCAATCAGATTCCGAAATAGGGTTTGTATATGGTGATACTATTAATTTATTTCGTGATGGACAAAATTGTAAATATACCGATGATTTTCTTTGTAAAGGATATGGAGGATATTACAGTGAAGTAATTGACGGTCAATGGAGATTTATTTATAATACTCCAAATATTAATAATGTCACATTGAGTCATTTAACTTGTTTACCAAATCATCCTCGCATTTGGGACCGTTCTGTTTTAATGGAACTCGAAAATTATTCCGAATTTTTACCTATTTGTGATGATTACGAAATTCTTCTTAGAACGTGCTGTAGTAAATACAAAGTTGTAAAAAATAACAAACCACAATATATTCAATATATGAATAATGAAGGTAATAATTTCTCTACTATTCGAAATGCTGAGATTAATCGCATTGGTCCAAAACATATTAGTCCCATGTTTTATACAAAATATGGTGTTCATGATAAAATGAAGAAATTAGGTGCATATGAAGATCCACAGTATATTAAGAATCAATCCGACATTTGGAAACGAGGACCAGAATACCAACATAACATAATGAACTCACGAATTAATTTGGATTATAATAAACAATATTGTATTATTAATGATGCTATTGACAATGTCAGATTGAAAGAATTATATAAAGACAGTAAAAACGATTTTTTGGTATTAAGTAATAAATCAACCGTATATGAACTCTGGGATAAATTGAATTCATTAGGTTTTGGTAGAATGAAATGCTATGGTTATAAAAATTGCTCGGACGAAGAATTGATTAAATATTTTAAAATGATGTATAAAAACGATAATTGTGATTATGAAATTATACGAAATAACAATAGTGACATTAATACTAATGAGATCCTTAATTTATCATCATTAAATGTAAATTATTTTAAAGATTCTTTTGCTAATGCAAGTCCATTTAATCATATAATACTTGATAACATTATTAATGAAAACTTATTAAATAGTGCTTTAACTGAAATCAATAATATTCCAACAAACGAATTATTATACGATTATGTTACAGGCATAGAAAACGTACAAATTAATAAATTCTGTTATAGAGATTTTAACAAATTAAAATATATATCTCAGATTAAAGACTATTTGGAAAGCGATATATTTATAAACTGGTTAGAACAAGTTACTGGTATAGATAATTTACAAAAAGATACTACACATAATGGAGGAGGTATTCATATAATAAAACAAAATGGAAAATTGGCTATCCACAGTGATTTTAACCGTCACAAAACTACTATGAAATATAGACGATTGAATTTGTTATTATATTTAAATCAGGATTACCAGGAAGAATATAACGGTCATTTGGAATTATGGAATAAACAAATGACTTCGTGCGAACATAAAATTTCACCTATATTTAATAGAATTGTATTATTTAAAGTTGATGATGATGCGAATCACGGTCATCCTGAGATATGGAATAGTGAAAATAGTAACAGGACTTCATTAGCGTTATATTATTATACGGATGATAGACCAGAACACGAAAAATCTGAAAATTATAATGCTGTATGGAAACGTATACAAAAACCCAAATGTTATATTATTCATAATAATACGGTAGGTGGTGCTTATAAATTTTTAACAGATACTATGGAAATGTATCCAACATATGAGTATACATTTATTGATAGTAAACAACAGCTTTTATCTATACAATTTAATAAAAGCGATTTATTTATATTACAAAATGTTCTCTATACAAACATAGAGATTGACGATATTATTAAGGTTCACACTAAATATAATTTCAAATTATTAATCCAAATACACGATTTCCAATGGCTTTGTCCCGAACAACATCAATATACGAATGATATACCATCTGCGTATTTAAATAATAACATTAATGTATCAAAAGATGTAAGTAATCTGTTGTTATTAGCCGATAAAATAATTATGAACTCACAATTTACGTATGATATTTATTCCAAACATTTTGACTCATCTAATTTTACAGTATGCTATCCAAGTGACTATAATCTTAAATTTGGAATCAAAAATGTACCCGAAATACAAAATAAATGTATGAATATTGGCGTGTTCTCCCCTCTATGTAAATTTAAAGGCGAAAGATACGTGAATTATTTAAAAAGCAAATATGAATCTACTGATATTCAATTTCAAATAGTAGGACAGAACATTCCATATTACAATGAGAAGGAATTTTACGATTACATAAAAAAATATAATATTAA
>TARA_B110000285_G_scaffold159792_1_pt1 | contig 11526 bp, 11 predicted proteins | sample TARA_B110000285 | Tara Oceans TARA_B110000285 (sample SAMEA4397756) | marine metagenome | biome: Polar Biome; feature: [SRF] surface water layer (ENVO:00010504); material: water (ENVO:00002006), including particulate matter (ENVO:01000060) such as... | depth 5 m
GTTCAAAAAAAGCTCGATTATCGAAAAGACGTTATTGTTTTGAATACCTCGCTTTTGTATACACATTGGTACGTTCAAATGAACAAAGAGCGCCGTCAATACACATCCATAATTGACCAAAAGAATTATGGTAAACTCCTAAATAAAGGCCAGTACATCGATCGAGGATCGCAAGTTGAACCTTTCAGTCAATGGCTTACAAATAAGTTAACGCTAACGGATTCATTGTCTTATTCATTGGTTCCAGAATCGTTCATGATTCCGTTTCAAGGGTCGAATCTGGAAATTAAGTTAAAAGGCCCAAGTGTAGGACAAAATGCCTTTGTAATGCTTGATCTTATTGCGAGCAATCCTGATCGGGAATTTAATTTCGCAAGTCCATTTCAACTTTACTCTCTTGGCTTGGTAAATAACTATTTGAGCAGGGGAAAATCATTTTTAATGACCAACACTCCCATTTCTCAGCATTCCGATCAAGAATCCATTGATTTGTTGGACAATTTGCTGTTTTATATGGACTACAAATACCTCGCGAGTTTGAATAACACTGCATCCAGTGAGCTCAACTTATTAACGTATGGAATTGCTGAATTGGCAAACACTTTTGACACCGATCGCGAACGAATGCTTCAAAAATTCATTAAACAAGTTCCAACATCTTCTCTTATCGAAATCGGGAATTTTGGACATTTGGAAATCGTTAATTCATTGTATGCAGATCAGCTCCCTTATCAAAGTCAATTATTGAAAAAAGAACTGAAAACGGCAGCGCTAGATCGGATCAAAAAAATCACCTCTTTGAATAAAACCTTCGACCAAGACATTAGCGACATGGAAGAACTTTTTAGTATCTATGCTGGAGTTCGAATTCAATGGTTGCAATACGAAGAAGTTGTTATTAAAAATGCCGATAAAGATGTTTTAATCGCGATCAAAGAAAAGGTCGACAGCCTTCAGGAAAACCCTGTGATGTTGCAAAGAGAGTGGACCCATCTTAAATTGGTTGCAATGAAAGTTGCCTTGGACGGATTGGATTTATCACAAGAATAAAATAGAACGAATGGGCAATTTAAAAGATCAATTTTTCCTCAACCCCGAATACAGACACTTAAACCACGGATCCTTTGGAGCCTGCCCAAAACCAATTTTTGAAGATTATCAAAATTGGCAATTGGCGCTGGAAAGAGACCCTGTTGACTTTTTTGTAAACAAAGGAAATGTGCAACTTCAGAAATCAAAAGAAGCGCTGGGGAAGTACATCAATTGCGATGCAGACAACCTTGTTTACACAATGAATCCAACTTGGGCCATCAATATCGTTGCGAAAAGTTTGGATCTCAAACCTGGAGATGAAATTCTTGCTACAAATGCAGAATATGGCGCACTTGACAGAACATGGAAGTACTATTGCGATAAAGCAGGAGCGAAATATGTTCAGCAAGAAATTCCACTTCCACTCTCTTCGAAAGAAGAATTTATCGCGGCTTTTTGGAAAGGATATTCGAAGAACACCAAAGCCATTTTTATAAGTCAAATTACAAGCATGACGGCGACAATTTTCCCTGTCAAAGAAATTTGCGAGCGGGCGAAAGATCTTGGTTTATTGACAATCGTTGACGGTGCACACGTACCCGGACACATCCCACTCGACTTGCAAGAATTAAAAGCAGACGTTTACACAGGCGCTTGTCACAAGTGGATGTTAACGCCAAAAGGATGTTCGTTCTTATACATCACACCAGAATTTCAAAATGATTTTGATCCCGTGTTAATTAGCTGGGGCTTCGACGCGGATGTCCCTGGGAAATCAAAGTTTTTGGATTACCATCAACTTCAAGGAACGCGCGATTACTCGGCGTTTTTAACAGTTCCAAAAGCAATTGAATTTCTAAATGAAAACAATTGGGAAGAAGTTTCAAAACAAGCGAAGCAACTCATTTTAGACAACTACAAAGACCTTTGCGACCTTTTCGGAACTGAACCAATTTGTCCAGTCACTTCAGAGTTCTTGGGTCAAATTTGCAGCGTTCCTGTTAACATTAGCAGTGAATCAGAATTGAAAAATACCTTGTTTCAGAAATACAAAATTGAGATTCCCGTTTTCCAATTGAGAGACATGGTTTTTATGCGTTTATCTACTCAGGCTTACGTTTCACAAGAAGATGTGGATTATTTGAAGGATGCCATTCGAGAGATTAAGGAAACGACCGATATTATTCGGTAGGTCTTTGGATATTTCTAAGCCCGGCCAAGGCGAAATCCTTATGACCTTTTAATAATTCCTTAAAAGCAGCCTGTTTTGGATAAAATACTTGCGTACCATTTAAGAAATCAACAATAACATATTATTCTCAGAGAGAATAGTAGTTCAATAAATCGTCAAATTCTTTTTCATTAGAAAGTATAAAACCTTCGACTTCATAAGAAAGTAAATCTTGAATTCTCAGTATTTCCGGGTATTGAAAGGCTTCAACGGTATGGAGCCGCGCTTTACTTCCTATGATTTGAATTTCATCAAATTGTCGATCATTATTGATACGATAGAAAACCTTATCGTTGGAAAGTTTTCTGTATTGAGGAAAGTCGGTAACTTTGTCTGACATAATACAAAATTAGATAATGTTCACGAATAAAACACACGAGGAGGCGACCAGCAAGTTGAAAGAAGGTCAAATAGATGAGGCTATCGAACTCTACACCAAAGCTTTGAACGAAGCACCAGATGATTATAATATTATTTCGGATCGAGGTGTGGCGTATTTGCACAAAAACGATAAGCTTCGTTGTTTTGGTGATTTTAACCGAGCAATTCAATTGCAGCCTAATTATTCCTACCGATATGCTTCCAGAGCCTATGCCAAAAAACACTTTGGTGATATAGAGGGCGCGGTTGCGGACTATGAAAAAGCGGTTAAACTAGACCCTGAAGATGCAGTCGCTCAAAACAATTTGGGCATGTTGCTAGAGGAAATGGGATACAAAAAGCAATCGGAAAAACGCTTTGCTCGCGCGGATAAATTATCGGAACAAGAAAATGGTTTACTGAACGTGATGGAGGGTTTGGAAGCAAGCGAAAAGGCTGTTGAAGCTCCAAATCAAGAAACACCAATCGAAGATCTTTCGCCGTCGGATAAAGGGTCGGACGAAGCGAAAACAAATTCAAAAGAATTCAAAAAAGTATTTACTTCGAAGAATCAATTCAAAGAATTTATACGGTTTATTAGAAACGGATTTAAAATCAAATGACAAAAGCAAACAAGGCCAATTACATCGTTGAAGAATTGGAGAAATTGTATCCTGAAACGCGAATTCCATTGGATCATAAAGATTCATACACTTTATTGATCGCGGTTTTGCTTTCAGCGCAATGCACAGACAAACGTGTGAATTTGATCACTCCTGCGTTATTCAACTTAGCTGACAATCCATTTGATATGGTGAAGTTGACCGTCGAAGAAATTCGAGAAATCATTCGCCCTTGTGGACTTTCACCAAAAAAATCTCAAGCAATATTCACCTTGTCTGAAATACTGATTGAAAAATACGGCGGTGAAGTTCCCGCTTCGTTTGAACAATTGGAAGAGTTGCCAGGCGTAGGACATAAAACGGCTTCTGTTGTTATGGCTCAGGCTTTCAATGTTCCTGCATTCCCCGTTGATACGCATATTCATAGATTACTGACGCGTTGGGGAATTACGAGTGGAAAGAATGTTGTTCAAACGGAAAAAGACGGCAAAAAATGGTTCGATGAGGTATTATGGAATAAAATTCATTTGCAGATTATTTTTTACGGTCGGGAATATTCTCCTTCGCGGTCCCCGAAGTTTGATGTTGATTTTATAACGCGGAAGATTGGAACTGCGAAGGCTTTGAAAGAATTAATGTAATCTATCGCACCAGATTAAACCTTACTGCTCCACTCTTGTCTAAGTTATATGAAACTTAATAAGAAAGAAATTCAACATTTATATTGGAGAGCACGATTCGGAATTCAGCCCAGCCATTTAAGATCTATCGAGAACCAATCTCGCAAGAAAATCGTTGATGCGTTGTTTTCATCTAGTAAAAAATTCATTCCTCTTGATGCAGTGAATGGAGGAAACTAAGGCTGTTCCCATTTTAACTTCTTCTTGCCATCAGGGACTTATTTGGTAAATTAGTCGGTAAAATTACATTGAATGATTTCCTATCAAGATTTACTTCTCACAAACGAACAAGCGCTCGATATTGCTAAACACCATTTTGGAATCACAGGAGAAGTGACAAAACTGGACGGTTACGAAGATTTCAACTTCCGAATTAAATCGACGGATGCCTCTTATATTCTGAAAGTAAGCCGACCCAATGAAGATGAAGGCTACCTTGACTTCCAGCAGAAATTAATCCAGCACATCGCAACTGCCAATGCTTCAATTATGGCGCCTAAAGTGGTGAAAAGTACAGATGGAAATACGCTTAGTTCTTTCGTTGACGAAACTGGAAACAAACGATTCGTTCGAATGTTAACATGGGTTTCAGGTCGCTTGTGGTCTGGAGTAAATCCGCACACAAAGGAACTACGACTTGAATTGGGCGAACTTTGCGGAAAAATGACCAATGCTTTAGCGTCGTTTGATCATTCCCAAGCAAAACGAGAATTCGATTGGGATACCGCACAAGTGGCGTGGGTAAAAGAGCACTTCCATCGTTTTTCAGGAACAGAATTGGAAATTCTCAACTACTATCAAGATAAATTTGATGGCTTTCAAAAGCTTTATTCAACCTTACCCAAAAGCGTTGTTCATGCAGATCCAAACGACAACAATATCGTTGTGAGTTCCGATTTAAAAAACCCGAAAGTTCTTGCCTTGATCGATTATGGCGATGCTATTTATACGCAAACTATTAATGATATAAGCGTTGCGGGAGCGTATTTAATCATGTACGGTTCTGATCCATTGACGTCCCTAGCAGAATTTCTTGAAGGCTACAACCGACATTATAATTTTTCAGACGACGAACTGAAATGCCTCTATACGTTAATTGCATCTCGACTTTCAATAATTGTAACGAAAGCCTCTATGAGCAGAGAGCTCGAACCCGAAAATGAATACTTGTGGATCAGTGAAAAACCGGCTTGGAGTGCATTGCATAAGTGGATCAAAATCAATTCAGAATTGGCTTATTTCACCTTTCGAAATGCCTGTGGTTTAACACCGCATCCAAGCGAATTAAGGATTGAAAATTGGCTTGAATCCAATAAAATCGATCTCAAAATATTATTTCCAACCTTGAACAAATCGCATTTCACCAATGTTGACATGAGCGTTTCAAGTAAATGGTTGGGAAACAGATCTGAATTCGAAAACGAAGCTTTGACTGCTTTCAAACTTTCACAACTTCAAAGTGATTTTCCAGAAGCAATTATCGCAGGAGGTTATTTAGAAACGCGCCCTTTGTATACAACGAATGCGTACCGCAGCGAAGGGAATTCAGGTTACGAATACAGAAACACGCACCTCGGAGTCGATTATTGGCTGGATGCTGGAACTGCTATTAATGCGCCATTTGATGGTGAAGTCATAACCCTCTTCGATAACAATATTGACAAAGATTACGGTCCAACTGTAATGCTGAAACACGAAATTAATGGAGCATCATTTTACACTTTATATGGACATTTAAGTCGGTCGTGTTTTACACATTTGAAACTCAATCAACGGGTGAAACAAGGCGAAAAAATTGCCGAAGTTGGGGATTCATCCGTTAATGGAAATTGGACACCGCATTTGCATTTTCAAATTATTTTAGACCTTCTGGGAAACGCAATAAACTATCCTGGAACGTGTATTTGGAGCCACAAATCCGTTTGGTCGAGCATCTGCCCAAACCCCAATTCGATTTTCAAAAACAATACCTTAAACCAGACTGAAGAAATCGATTCTAAAACATTAACAGAATACAGAAAAGAACACCTCGGAAAAAGTTTGAGTTTGAGTTACGAAACCCCATTGCACATTATTCGTGGAGAAGGCGCTCACTTAATCGATACGACTGGAAGAAAATATTTAGACACAGTGAATAACGTTGCTCATGTTGGACATGAACATCCAAGAGTTGTAAAAGCTGGACAACAGCAGATGGGTTTATTGAATACCAATACACGTTATCTAAATGAAAACATTAATGCGTTCGCAGAAGAATTATTGGCGACTTTCCCAGACGAATTATCAGTTGTTCATTTTGTAAATTCAGGAAGTGAAGCCAATGAACTTGCATTGCGTATGGCGAAAGCCTGTACTGGAAAAAAAGACACAATAGCTGTCGAAATCGGATACCATGGAAACGCGAATGCTTGTATCGATATCTCTTCCTATAAGTTTGACGGAAAAGGCGGGAAAGGCAAACCAGAATTCACTCAAATCGTACCTCTCCCCGATTCATTCAGAGGAATATATCAAGGTGAAGCTACTGGAGAGAAGTATGCATCTCATGTTCAAGAAGCCATTGAAGAAATTCAATCCAAAGGAAGAAATGTAGCGGCATTTATAACTGAACCTATTATAAGCTGTGGTGGACAGATTGAATTACCATCAGGTTATCTTAAACACGCATATAAAAGTGTTAGAGCGGCAGGCGGGTTTTGTATTTCAGATGAAGTTCAAGTGGGATTTGGACGTTTAGGAAAAGCATTTTGGGGATTCGAATTGCACGGCGTTGTTCCTGACATTGTTACTGTCGGAAAACCAATCGGAAATGGACATCCAATGGCTGCAGTAATTTGCACAAAAGAAGTTGCGGAGAAATTTGCGAACGGAATGGAATACTTCAATACGTTTGGAGGCAACCCAGTTTCTAGTGCAATTGGAGCAGAAGTTCTACGCGTTGTCAAAGACGAAAACCTGCAGGACAAAGCACTTGAAATTGGCAACTCTTTAAAAAGTCAATTGACAGAATTGTCCAAACAATTTCCAATCATCGGTGATGTTCGCGGAGAAGGATTCTTCTTGGGCATCGAATTGGTTGACGAGAACAAAATACCGTTACCGGATCACGCCAATTATCTTGCAAATCGAATGAAAGAAATGGGGATTTTAATGAGCGTGGACGGACCAGAATACAATGTTCTAAAAATCAAACCGCCAATGGTTTTCTCTCATGAAAATGCATTAGAATTGATCTCTAGAATGATGGTTGTTTTCGGTGAAGACTTCATGCAAAGCTAATTCCTAGTGATTGATTTATTCTTGAGAATGTGGTTTTGAAATTATTAGCATTATCTTTAATTAAAAATCAATCTAAACAGACTGAATGAAGACAAAAAAAGAAATCGTAGATAACTGGCTACCTAGATATACTGGGGAGAAATTAGAAAACTTTGGTGAGCACATCTTACTTTGCAATTTTCAAGATTATGTAACCCGTTTTGCAGAAATGCACAATGTTGAGGTTATTGGAAATGACAAACCTATGCAATGTGCGACTGCCGAAGGTATCACGATTATCAATTTTGGAATGGGAAGTGCTTCTGCTGCGACATGCATGGATTTACTTTCAGCGATTGAACCCAAAGCTGTTTTGTTCCTAGGTAAATGTGGTGGATTGAAAAAGAAGAATGAGGTGGGAGATTTAATTCTTCCAATTGCAGCCATTCGTGGTGAAGGAACAAGTAATGATTATTTCCCCCCGGAAGTACCTGCTTTGCCGTCATTTGCACTTCAAAAAGCAATTTCAACAACGATTCGTGACTTCAATCGCGATTATTGGACGGGAACATGTTACACTACCAACCGACGCGTTTGGGAGCATGACGATAATTTCAAAGAGTACTTGGGAACAATTAGAGCAATGGCCATTGATATGGAAACTGCAACGATTTTCACAGTTGGTTTCAGCAATGAAATTCCGACTGGAGCTTTGTTACTTGTATCGGATCAACCAATGGTTTCTGAAGGCGTAAAAACAAGCTCAAGCGACAATTCAGTGACGGCCAAGTACGTTGGTAGTCATCTTGAAATAGGAATTGCATCTTTAAAACAATTGATCAATAACGGAAATACGGTGAAACACTTAAGGTTCGGTTAAACTCAGTTTAGAATTCTTGTTTTGAAAAAAAGATCGTTACTCTTTCTTGGTTTACTTACGCTTTTAGTGTTCCCTATTCCAACGTTTTTTGGATTGTACTTTGTAGAAGGTACAACGCCTCTGGAGATTTTGGATTTCAATCATTTTCAATGGTATCCGATTGCTTTAGGCTCAGGGTTTGGTGTTTTGTACGCGTTCTTGGCTTTGTTATTAATGCAAGCTAAAGTCTTCAAGGAAATGCCAACTCGAGTTGAGAAACTAGTTCAAAGCATGAACTTAACGACGCTGGATTGCATCTTTCTATCCTTGTGCGCTGGCATTGGTGAAGAATTGCTTTTTAGATCGGGAGTGCAATTTTATTTGGGGCCAATCATTACGACGGTTATATTCGTTGCTATTCATGGTTATTTGAATCCGTTCAATTGGCGCATGTCATTGTATGGTTTAATCGTTCTTCCATTCATTTTAGTAATCAGTTTTGCACTTGAAGAATATGGGTTGTGGTTCTGTATTGCAGCTCATTTCTGTTACGACTTCGTATTGTTCTACGTTATGAAAACCTTTCCTGATGAGGACGATGAAGACAGAGTTGTATACAGTTTTGAAGACGATTATCTTGCTGAATACAACGCTATTAGCGAAGAAGAATTTGAAGACGATTTGCCTTCATAACCAATAGGCATGGGGGTATCGCAACCTGAGAGTCAATCTCCAGCACCTCCAAATTCCGAATTTGGCAAAGACTTTCAGGAACATTAATCAAAACTCCAGAAGTAGCCAAATGCAATTCTTTCAACGATTGTAATTTGTTTATTTCCGCGGGCAACATTGATAAATTGTTTCGATTGAGGTAGATGAATTTTAAATTCGCGCAATCCGTAATTTCATCTGGAATTGAAGTTAAAAAGTTAAATCTCAATTCTAAAACTTCCAATTGCTGCAATTTCCCAATACCCGACGGAAGCGTTATTAATCTGTTCTGATTCAAGGAAAGATGCTTGAGACTCGTCAAATCTCCTATCTCTTCTGGTAAAGAAGTGATATCGTTGAATTGAGCCGAAAGAATTCTTAAGTTCTTCAAATTTCCAATAGACTTCGGAAGTGACGTTAAATTGTTCTTTCCTAAATAGATTTTTTCAAGGTTCACGAGTTCGCCGATCCGTTCAGGAATTGAATCAATTTTATTTCCATAAAGACGTAAGACTTTGAGCTCTTTATTATCAAAAACCTCATCTGGAAATGACGTTAAGCCCTTTTTTGATAAATTAATTGAAGTACCTCCTTTGGAGTATCGAATGTCTTTTATGGCAACGCAAGAGCCCAGAGAAATGACAATTATCGAGAAAAGGAGGGCTTTGATCACTCTCGAAGATAAGGAAAAGCAGATGTTTTCGCTATTTAAAGCAACTTTTCGTATATTTTTGCATCTTGATATTAAACGGATCTATTATCAGATCTCTACGTATGGAACGTTAAAAAAATAAATTATGAAGATTTTAAAATATGCACTTGTAGGAATGGTGCTTTTAGGAGGTGTTAATGCGAATGCTCAAAACAATACTACATTGCGATCTCAAGCTACGGTTAGTGCAACGAAAACTCCAGCTGAAAAAGCAGCGAGTCAAACAGCTGAAATGACTTCAGTACTTTCTTTAACTCCAGAACAAGTTGTGAAGGTTGAATCATTAAATTTGAGGGTTGCCAAAAAAATTGAGGTAATTGAGACGAATGCAACATTTAGTGCTGCGAAGAAAACAGAATTTATCAATGGAAATAAGAAAGATCATAAGTCAGTTATGAAAATGATTCTTTCTGAAGAACAACTTGTAACATACGAAGCTTGGCTTTCGAATCAGAACTAGTCCCCAATAAATAAGGACACAGAATATTATTTTAGACAGCATAAAAAATCCCGTATCGGTTGAGCCGACAAGGGATTTTTCATTTTATAGATTTTGCAACTATTCTATTTCTCAGTGAAGTTCAATGACGCTGAATTGATACAATACCTCAATCCTGTTGGATTTGGGCCATCATTGAAGACATGTCCTAAATGTGCGTCGCAGACATTGCAAACAACTTCGTTTCGACTCATTCCATGGGAATTGTCTTTTGCTACACCTACGTTCTCTTTTGAGGCTGCATCATAAAAACTTGGCCAACCTGTACCCGATTTGAATTTCGTCTTGCTAGAGAAAAGAAGATTGTCGCAACAAACGCAAAAGTATTCTCCATCTTTCTTATTGTCCCAATAAAGTCCTGTAAATGAACGTTCAGTCCCTTTTTCTCTTGTCACATTAAACTCCAATGGCGATAGTTGTTTTTCCCACTCGGCATTTGTCTTTACGACCTTTAAGGAATCATCAATAAGAGAAGCTTCACTTGAGCCATTGATCTCTGAAGCATCAAAACTTGAACTGCAAGCTACAAATACAATTGCACTGCAAAATAATAGGAAATTCGTTTTCATATATTTTCTTTTTATACTGCTTCGACGAAGGTGCTTTGGAATCCTTCCTTGAAGCATCGTTATTTAATTTATTTTAACATTTCAAGTAAACTTCAATATTGTATTCATTTTTTGAAACCGCAGAGGCGCCAGACGCCTTTCAGGCTAGACGCAAACTATTATTGTTGATAATAAAAATAACACTTTCACCAAAAACAGCCATTAAACAAAAAGCCTGTCTTCAATAAACAAAGACAGGCTTAATAATTTGAAAAGTTCAATTATTTCTTGACCACGCGTCGTATTGTTCGCTTATCATCGCTAATAAATTCAATTGTGTAAACTCCGCTTGGAACGTTCATTGTGTATTCCACAGATGAAGTTTCAGACACTTCGATTGCATCAATCAATTTCATAGTTACGTCGTAAATTTTAATTTCACCATTCACAGCTGAATTGAAATCCATTGTTAATACATCTGTAACTGGATTCGGATAAACATTGAATTCACTCATGGACAAATCTTCCAATGCTGTGAAATCAACATTGAAACACTCTGATGTATCCGTACACGTGTTTTCGGTTACAATTACAGCGTAATCACCATCCATCGTTGCATTATATACTTGATTCGTTTGTCCTGTCAAAGCAGATCCAGTATTACAATCGATCCATTGGTACGTTGCAGATTGCGCCGTCGCAGTTAAAACTGCACCCAATTGAGATGCCGACGCATCAACACTGCAAGTAATGTAAATGAAATCCATATACGTATTCACTCCTTCGATTACATCGTGCTGTCCTGTGACAGTAAACTCTGTTACTGACGGGTTCATTGAACTTGACTGCGGAAATGAATTCCCACTGAAATCCCATGATGTAGTTCCCCCACCCAATGGCACGTCAACATTTGTGAATGTCATATTTTGGTTCGTGCACGTTGCGTAAGTTGCAGTAATTTCTGGCATTGCTGCTAGATCGAACATCGTTTCTTGCGTAGCTAAAGCATCTCC
>TARA_B110000285_G_scaffold180573_1_pt1 | contig 11523 bp, 9 predicted proteins | sample TARA_B110000285 | Tara Oceans TARA_B110000285 (sample SAMEA4397756) | marine metagenome | biome: Polar Biome; feature: [SRF] surface water layer (ENVO:00010504); material: water (ENVO:00002006), including particulate matter (ENVO:01000060) such as... | depth 5 m
TTCGATTGTTGGCAGGGGCGCGATTGTTGATTTGAGAGGTGTTTGTTGAAGGAGCGGGCCAGTTCTTCTCCATGCCACGATTCGGTAGAAGCTGGGCCGAAGATATGGCGCTGTAGTTCAATGATGGTAATACTTAACTCGGGATCTGCTTGGAAGCCGCTATCCTGGATTTTGCGCCAGTCTAACCACGCGGCATTGGCTGCCGAATCATTGTCCTGACGACAGGCACGCAGCAATTTCCGGGCAGCTTGTTTACTAGGAGGGTTTGCTGTTTGCCATAGCTGTTTTGTAATCTGTAGGAGGAAGTTTTTTTGCCAGATGAGCAGGCTAATCAAAACCACTGGTAGCAACCATAGCCACATAGGGCTGCTAGTAGTAACCAGCTTGTCAGATGCGGTGGCAGGAGCGGCAGCGACATCGAAGCTAACCGCCGGCAGTGTCTTGGATTCGAGTTTTTCTGTTTTTGGGTTCCACCAGACGTAGGTCAGCGCGGGCAGTTCGAGCGCGCCAGGCTTTTGCAGCAGGTAGGTGATCGTCTCACTGCGCTCACCGAGGAACTCCCCCCGTGCGAGCTTGTCGTTGGTGGCAGCGTTTCCCAGGTAAACGCGGATGCCATCGGGCGCAGTACTCGCTGCGGGTGCAAGCGCCATGCCAGGTATTTGCGACGAGCGCTGGCGAATGGTGCGTTTGAAGAGTGCTCCGACTTGTGCTGGCCCGGGTGCAGGATTCCAGGTCTCGGTGATATCGAGGGATTCGGTGGTAATGAGAAATCCGGTGGCTTCGCTGCCGGGCGGGCGCTGAATTTCGAAGGCGATGGCGGTGGTTTGCTCCCGCAGATCGAAGGCCAGTCCAGTGTATCCTTCACGGCGGGAGAAGCGTACGGAAAACGGCGGAATTTTGAGCGGTCCAGCCCTTTGGGAGAACAGTGCGAACTCATGCTGCTGCACGAACCAGCTCTCGCCTTCGAGTTCCGCCGTGCCGACCACTGGCTCGCCAATTTTGATGACTAGTGTACCAGGGATTTGTGGCAGGTCGAAACTGGCTGTTCCTGAAAACGTGCCGCGTGCGCGCAATTCAACATAGAAGGGTATCCGCTGGCCGACCCAGGCCTTGGAGTTCGGCACTGATACCGCCACAGGTGCGACCTCTGCGCTAGCGCTGAAGCTCAAGGCCATGGAGGTAGCCAGAAGCAGAAAGAAGATTCTCATTCGGAGTCTCCCTTCGTCTGAGCCGCTTGGTTTGCCTGTTGGTAAGAAAACTTGGAGCGGAGGAAATCTGCTGGTCGTGTTTGAATGCGGCGCAGCCAAAGCGCTTGGATTTGTTCGTCGGAAAGGGAATCGCCCCCTGTGAGCTCGGTGTCCTGACCTTCGTTTTTGGCGTTCTTGTCAAAGACCATTTCGTCAGCGCCTAGCTTTTGGTCGCCCATGTCACCTCCGGTCTGTTTGACTTTTTCAGCCCGGGCGGCAGCGAGTACTCGGTTTTCTATAGCTTTTTTCCAATCATGTCGCATGGCAAGGGCACGGTCATAGCATGTAATCGCGAGTTCGTATTTTCCCTGCATGAGCCAGCCATTGCCCTGATTGAAATGCGCTTCGGCCGTGTCAACTTGGGCGAAGGCTAGTACGGATTTTTTGAATTCCCCTGCACGATACCATGCGATGCCCCGCCACATCGGGTCATGGAATGTTTCCGCCGCTTGGGCAAACTCATCCTGCTCGAAAAGTCGTTGGCCTTGCTGATCTTGAGTGAGCCAGAGCCCGCCCCAGGTGAGTGTTGCGATGATGACGAAGGCTTTCATGCCGGTATCTCCTTTGATTGAGATTCGCGGCGAAAGGTGGAGAGCAGTAGCAGGGCAATGAGCGGAGTGAGCCAATAACCGGCCTCCTCCCAGAGCTCTCCTTGCTCGCCGGATTTGGCAACGGATTGGGCAACGGATGGACGCGCGGCAAGACGGATGAGTGCCGAGATATCTTCATCGTCGATGCTGAGTGGCTGCACCTTCGCGCGCAAGGTCTTGGCTGCGGTGCGCAGGGAAGCGTCTTGAGCCGATCCAGGACGATTGATTGACAGGAAGGCGATGGGGAGATCGGTGATGCCTGAGAGAGTGGCGGGGGCGTTTTCGACGGAGTCTGCCAGGATAAGGATGGTGCCACCTTTGCCGCCTTGCGAGAGCACCTTTTCGGCGGCTCTCAAGGCGAGGTCAAGCCGGTCCCCTTGCATGGGCATGATCTCCGGGCTTATTTCGGCAGCCATTTGCGAAACGATGGGCGTGTCATGTGTCGGGGGCAGTACGAGGTGCGCGCTACCGGCATAGGCGATCAGGCCGAGCGGTTGGCCTTGACGGGCTTCGGCAAGATCGGCGATTTTCAGGCGCGCGCGTTCCATCCGCGACGGTGCGGGGTCGGCAGTCTCCATGCTGGCATCGGCTTTGAGCAGGATCATCAGTGGCGTGGCATCTTCAGCTAGGGGGTTGGGTCCGAGACGCCAGCTTGGTCCAGCGATGGCGATGACTGCGATTAACCACAGGGCTAACAAGGTCATGGCTGGGCCACGTTTGATGCTTTCATATCCCAGGGTGAGTGCGTTGAGAAGCTCCGGAGCGATTTGTTGCCTCCAGCCGTTCAAGGGATCTGACCGGCGTTGCCATCGTATCCAGACGAGGACGACCACCGGCAACAATAGTAGCCAGCCGGGACGAATGAAATGGAAGTTGGTGATGATCTCGTTCATGTCTCCAGCTCCAGCTTTCCTGTCAGTGGATTAACGTTTACAATGCTACCTGTCTTGAGTGGCACGGATCCACGCGAGTTGCCAACGATCCACAGGACCTTTTCAAAGACAGAGAGCAACACGGCGGCGAGTAGCGGCCAGTAAAAAAGATCGCGGCGCGGTCGGTGACTGATTGCGTTGACTTTGCGCGTTTCGATTCGATCCAGTTCTTGGTAAATACCGGTCAATTGCTCATGATCGGCGGCGAAAAAATAGGATCCCGTTGCCGTCTCCGCTACCTCGCGTAAGGTATCTTCATCAAGTTTTTCCTCGCCCAGGGTGGTGGGATCTCCGATGGCCACAGTATGAATGCGGATATTTCTTTCTTTGGCAATCCGAGCGGCCTCGACAGGAGGCACTTGGCTTTTGGTGTCGTTGCCATCGGTGAGAGCGATGATGGTTTTCTCGGGAGCATCGCTTTGCTCAAAGAGAGTAATTCCCAAGCCGATGGCGTCGCCAAACGCGGTGCGCCCGCCGGCCATGCCGATGGCGGTCTCGTCGAGTAATTGTGCTGAGAGGTTGAGATCAGTGGAAAAAGGAGCCTGCAAAAAAGGCGCGTCGCCAAACACAACGAGGCCGATACGATCGCCCTTGCGACGCAGGAGGAAGTCTCCTAGTACCTCTTTCACGGCAGTGAGACGATCTACGGTTTTGCCTGCGGTGTTGGTGAAATCCTCCTGACGCATGGAGCCGGAGAGGTCAACCAACAGAAGCAGATCACGGGTTGGTAGATCTTTGGTGACTGGTGGTTCAAGTCGTTGCGGGCGTGCCAGTGCGGTGAGTAACAGTATCCAGATGAGTGCGGGGACGAGTTGGCGACTGGATTTACGTGCCATAGTTGAAGCGCCCACGCCTGCGGCCATGGCTGCTTGGAGACGAGCCCCGAATGGCACCCGCACCGCTACCTCTGAGCGCCTCCGTGGCGGCAGAATTATCTGCAGTAGCCATGGTAGTGGCAGCAGTGCAAAGATCCAGAGGTGGGCGAAGGTGAGCATGAACGGTTTTTTTAGTCTTATTTGGATGAGCTTTGCATGACTTCTGCCAGCGGAGCGGCACGTGAGCCAGATGGTGCTTTGGCACCGACGATGGCCGAAAGCGTGGGAGCAATTCCCAAGGGCTCGATCGATCGGTAAATCCGTTGTGCTTTGAGCGTGCCACCAGCAAAGATGACCGGAACAAAGGTGTCATAGCTCCAGGGCGAGCCGTGTGTGCAAGCTACTTTCAAACCGTCGAAGTCATTGATGAAGCAGTGTGCTTGGTGCACTACGAAGATGTCACCGGAACGGTTGGGGTTGTAGTTGCGCAGTACGGAGTTGATCAGCGGGGTATCGGGGAGGTTGCCCTCGCGCAAGGCCGCACTCGAGATCGCCAGTGCTACGCCGTCGAATTTCATCAACTCTGCCGCGATTGCCTTTTCGACTTCGGCCTGATCGAGGCTCTTTTCGCGGATAACGTCGCGGTCGAGATAAACATAGGGGTGGTGGTAAGCCTGGATGATCTCCTTGCCGATGCCGAACTGCTCCTTGATGGTTTTGATGGCTGGTGATTGATCCCATTTCTCAGGGCTTACATATCTGGCCTCGATGCCATGTGCATTGAGATAGCCAGGAGCTTCCGGGCCACCATGGTCAGCGGAGAGAACGATGAGCGTATTTTTCAAACCAACGCGTTTTTCGATATGGGCAAAAAGATCGGCGAGCGTGCGATCGAGGCGTAGGAGGTTGTCTTCCATTTCGAGACTCGAGGGGCCGAACAGGTGGCCGACGTAGTCGGTGGAGGAAAAACTCACTGATAGATAATCCGTGACTTCGTCTTGCCCGAGCTGCTCGGCATCGAGCAGTGTTTTAGCGAAGTCGAGGGTGAGCTCGTCGCCGGCCGGGCTGAGGGTCAGAAAGGTGGTGAAATATTTGCCGTCGGCATTGCCATAGGGGTGGGGAAAGACGCGTCCGTAGCCGGGGAAGTTGGTTTCCCAATCACAATTGTCAGCATCACCGAAGGTGTAAGTTGAAGGCTCGTTCATTAGCTCCCATGAAGTGCCGGCGAATGCCTGCGGTAGCTTCTTGTTATTCCAAGCTTCGACCCATTCTGGGTAAGCCTTGTAGTAATAGGAGCTGGTGACGAACTCAGCGGATTGTTTGGAGAACCAGAAGGCCTTGCCCGCGTGGCCGGCCATCGACACCGCGCCGCGATCCTTCACGGATACGCCATAGATTTTGGCCTTGCCGGCGGTGTGGAGTGACAATTCATCACTAAAGGTAGAGACCAAAATGGCACTTGGCGAGCGGCCATCAGTGGAAGCGATTTTCTGGGTGGGGTCAATCTCGGTTGATTTGTCGACGTCTGCACCAGCGGTGAGGATATGATGGCCTGGGTCCTCAATATTGTAGGTAAGCTTGGCTGTCTTGCGATCCAGCCAGACATTGCCAATCATGCCGTGGGTTGAGGGATCGGCCCCGGTGGCAAGAGAAGCATGGCCGACGATAGTTTCTGTATTGGCATGACCGAAGTGGGCGTTGGCATACCAGATGCCCTGTTCCTTGAGATAGCGGAAACCGCCTTCACCCATGTGTTTCATGAACCGCTCGGGTAGGTCGCCACGGAGTTGATCAACGGTGATTTGAAGGATCAGTTTTGGAGTTGGGGCAGGAGCGGCCTTGGTTTTCTGCCCCATGCCTGGCAAAGCCAGTAGGGCTAGAGCCATTGTGAGTGTGGTGGTGATGGGCGGGATCCTCATAATTTAGTGCTTGGTATGATGGCTGTGTTGCGATGTTGGGAGATGAAATGAGCTGCGAAATCACGAAGCTCGGCGAGATCAATGTGTTCGGCGGGGTGGCCGTATATGTTGGAGCTTAAATGGTTGCGGACTGAGCTGGGTATGGGTTTGGGGTATTGCTCGGCTAGCCAGTCGAGCCAATCGGTGCCGGTTTTTGAGACCACCAGCTCACGAGGTGCGATGGCGAGGGCGGTGCGCCGTAGGATTACGGCAATGCTGGTGAGGTCCTGGGCACTGGCGAGTTCTCGGAGGGCTGCCCGACGGTAGGCGTTGGCTTGCCATTTGCTCCAGCAACGCCATGCAAGCCATAATGATGTTAGGATGAGCAGGGTGATGACGAAATACCATCCGGGCGCGAGCGGCCACCACGGTATCTCGGGCGGTAGTGCGAGGTCGTGCAGCTTATCGAGGCTTGTGGGGTCGTTGTTCATCAGGTGCTCGAAGTATGCTGGCCGAAGAGGTCTCTGAGTTGTTGTACGGGTGACGTGGCTGTAGAGATCGGAAGGACGGGAACGCGCAGCGCATGGAAGATTTCACGCCATTGATCAAGGCGCTCGGCGAAAGCGCGCTGAAACTCACCTGGAAATGCGCTGTCGGCAGGCAACGCGATTTTACCTTCTTGCGTTGCGGCAATCATCCCTTGCTGATTTTGCAGTGAGGCGCCTAAGGGGTCGTAGACGGCGACAATGATTACATCGTTGTGCGCGGCGAGTTGGGTGGCGAGGCGCTGAGTATCCTCATTGGCGCCGTCGAGATCACTGATGACAACGACGAGATGATCGTGGGTGGCGCGGCGGACGGCAGCTTCCAGAGCCTGATTGATCGTTACCTCACCCGAATACGGTGTGTCCTCCGCGAGGGCGTGATTGAGGCGAACCACTTCATGCAGCAGGCGCAATACGCCGTTCTGGCTTCGCTGCGGGCGCAGGTCAATGATTTCTGAATCACTGAAGACAATGCCTCCGACTCGGTCGCCGGCGTAAAGTGTCCGCCAGGCACCGAGTGCCGCGACTTCGGCGGCAGAGACGGATTTCATCGCGCGGCGGCTGCCGAAAAACATCGGGCGTCGTTGATCGACAACCAGCAAGACGGGGCGTTCTCGCTCCTCGCTGTAGATGCGCACATGCGGAGAGCGGAGCCGGGCAGTGGCCTTCCAATCAATAGTGCGGACGTCGTCGCCCTGACTGTATTGGCGGAGTTCTTCAAATGCTAGGCCGCGGCCACGGAGGCGTGAGCTATGGCGGCCTGAGAGGAGTGAGTGAACGGGCTGGCGAGGAAGAAAAGAAAAGCCGCGCGCATCGGACTGGAGGAGGACGAGTTCATCGAGGGTGATGGTAACTTTGGCTTTCATGATTCAGTTCCTCCTCGTCCTTCATTCTCGTTCTCGGGTTGGCGAAGAATCGAGGAGGAGGGACGAGAACGAGGACGATAGATTCAGACGGAGGCAACCTCCTTCAGGAGTAGATCGATGACTTCGCTGCGGGTTTTGCCGGCGGCTTCGGCTTCGTAAGTTAGGTGAATGCGGTGTGCGAGGCAGGCGGGTGCGACAGCGCGGATATTATCGGGGGAAACAAAATCCTGCCGATTGAGCCAGGCGTGGGCGCGGGCTGCAGCATCAAGGGCGAGGGTGCCGCGCGGGCTGGCGCCGAGACGAATCCACTTGGCGAGGTCGCCACCGTGGCGTTCGGGTTCGCGGGTGCCAATGACGAGGTCAATGATATAGCGCTCAGCGGCATCGGCGACATGGATGGCGTCTACTTCCTTACGGGCTGTGAAGATGAGGTCCTGGGAGATTTTGGGTGGAGCCGCGACGCCTTGCCCGGATTTTTCACCGCGTACCAGACGAAGGATGGCGGCTTCGTTTTCTGCAGGCGGGTAGGGCACGTTCACATAAAGGAGGAAGCGATCCATTTGTGCCTCGGGGAGTGGGTAGGTGCCTTCCTGTTCAATGGGATTCTGGGTCGCGAGGACCAGGAAGAGCTGCGGTAATTTGTGTGTTTTGCCAGCGACGGTGATCTGACGTTCCTCCATTGCCTCAAGTAAGGCTGCCTGCACCTTGGCGGGAGCGCGGTTGATTTCGTCGGCAAGGACTAGGTTTCCAAAAATAGGACCTGGTTGGAAATCGAAACTGCCGTTCTGCTCACGGTAGATTTCGGAGCCAGTCACATCGGAAGGCAACAGGTCAGGAGTAAACTGAACCCGGCTGAATTCGCTCTCAACGAGATTACCGAGGGTCTTGATAGAGCGGGTTTTGGCCACGCCAGGCAGGCCCTCCATGAGCACGTGTCCATCTGCTAGGAAGGCGATGAGTAGCCTTTCGACCACGGTTTCTTGGCCGATGATTGCCGCGTTCATCGCGGCGGAGATTTGTTGGAAGGCTTCGCGGGTATTCATGCTTTTGTTTTTTCGGTGGTGAAGTCGCGGGCCGCCCATTTGGACAGCCCGCGCGTTTCACAATCGAATTATTTCACTAGTTTGAAATCACCCGGCTTCCAGGTCTGGTCGAACCAGGGCTGCAGCGGGCCGTAGAGACGCAGCAATACGCAATAGCTCTTGCCGGGCATCGTCTGGATCCAGTTACCCTCGTGGCCTTGCGGAGCCTTGGCTCCGAACCACATGGTGTAGGAACCGTCGGCATTCGCCTTCACGGAAGGGTTGTTGCTGTCGAGGCCGGCCAGTTTCTGATCAGTCTCCAGCATAGAACGGTGCTGTCCGGAATAGACCATGAACGACCAGAAGTTATTGGCAGGAACCGGACCGGGCAGCGTGACCGAGTAGGTCTTGCCGCCGTCGAGGTATTCGCCCGTCGAGTCCTGCGCGGTGAATTCGTAGACGGAGCCGGTGCCCACCTTTGGCGCGGCCATGGACGGCGTGATTCCCGTGGCGAGGTAGTGGAAGAAGATGCGGTCATCGAGCACACGTTCCCCGTTGTTCTCGAACTCGGAGCTAAGACCGGCAAACGGTGAGCTCCATTTGCGATCAGGATAGAAAAACACGCTTGCCTTGCGCGGCGCGAAGGACAGGGTGCGGGCGGTGGCGTTGCCCACGGCGACAGCTTCGGTCAGGATTTTTTTCATCCGGGCGTCGGGCTCGAAGGGCTGTCCCTTCTTGATGCCAATCGAGGCAAAGAGTCCAACCAGTTCCGGCGGGAACGAGTCAGCCGGCTCGTACTGGATCACGGCGTTCAATTCTTCGTAGAAATGAAAGTCGTTCGCATGCACGGTGTTCATCTGCTTGCCGGACAAGTTCACGAAACGCTGCTTAGGTGGATTCGACGCCTGCGCTAGCGGATACATGCGGAAGCCTGCTTTCACGCCGTCGGCCGCAGCCTTCAGATCGCCATCTTTGACGAACACACGGAAGAACATCATGTTGCGGTAGCTCGGCGTGCGGGCGACAAAGTAACCCTCAGGAATGGCTCCCTTGTAATCACGATGCACGAACAGGTATTTGCCGCCCTTGCCCTTATCCGGACCGGTCACACCAACGTCAATGACCCAACGAAAGTAGGCGTCGTCGACTGGCCCCAATACGCCGGGCGGGATTTCCACGACGACCGGCCCCTCTTTGACATCCACTTCCGCCATGTTGTAAACGGTGGTCGAGTTGGGTGTTAGGAACAGCGAGCGGGCATCCATCAATCCCTCGAAAATGCCCAGATCACCCGGATTGACTCCGGCCTCCTTGAAACCTTCCAGCATGCCATAAATGGACGCCGCGGGCATGCCGTCGAGGAAGGCTTGCGTGCCACGGGAGAAGTCGAGGAAGTCGTAGGCTTTCTTGACGGTGGCCTTGCTCGGCATGCCGTCGAAGAATTCAAGATCGCCGAGCAATTCGGTGCGGAGCTTGTCGGGCGTGGTGACGGAATCAGGAACCTTGGCGGCGTATTTGGGTGACTGCGCCTGCGCGGCAGTGAATGTTAGTGCGCCCACGAGGGCGGCAATGAGGAAGTTTGCCTTGTTTTTCATATTCATCGTTTTGTGTTTTCTTTAATTGATTTGCTTAGCTGGTGAAGTCGCGGGCCGCCCATTTGGACAGCCCGCGCGTTTCACAATCGAAACATGGCCACTTTGGGCAGCACCTGTTTCGCTGGTGCGGCCCGGTGGTTTTAAACTGTGCGCTAGGTCAAAACCTGCATCAGTTGCTTCCAGCAGCCGTAGTCGAGGGCGGCTGGAAGTTTCATGCAGATTATTGACCTGAGTTTTTCTTCAGACTTTCAAGGATCGCGTCCAAGTTGAAGCTTGCCGGCGCCTGTCTTGGTGGGAATTCCTTGAAGGTTTGGAGATGCTGGCCGACATAGGCAGCACCGGGAAGGAGGAGGTAGAGGCGTTCGAAGCGCCACATGTTGTACATTTCAGCTTCGTGGTCAGCGCGTTCGTATGGGTCAGTGCGCAGGCAGAAAAGCTTTGGCACACGGAGCGTTATCAATGGCTCTTGCCAGACATCAAAGCCATGGGCGCGTTGTTCCATGAACACCAGTTTCCAACGGTTGTAGCGAAGGTTCGCGAGACCACCGTCATCGGTCCAGTAGAAGAACTCCTTGCGAGGTGATTCCTCAGCTTCACCTTTTAGGAAGGGCATCATGTTGTAGCCGTCGAGATGGACCTTGTAGTCCCTGCCAATGGCCTTGTGTCCCTTGAGCAGTTTCTCTTTTACGTCTGGCTCGCCTGCAGCAGCAAGAATCGTCGGAAGCATGTCTTCGTGAGAGAAGATGTCGTTGTGAATGGTGCCGGGTTTGATGACTCCAGGCCACTTGATCACGCAAGGAACGCGGTAGCCGCCCTCCCAGTTTGAGTTCTTCTCGTTGCGGAACGGGGTGCTGCCTCCGTCAGGCCAGGAAAAGCACTCTGCGCCGTTGTCGCTGGAATACATGATGATGGTATTGTCAGCGACCCCCATCTCGTCCAATTTATCGAGGATCTGACCGACGTGTGCATCGTGCTCGACCATTCCATCGGCATAGATTCCGAGGCCTGTCTTGCCTTTGGATTCTGGTTTGAGGTGGGTGTTGACGTGCATGCGGGTCGTATTATACCAGAGGAAGAAAGGCTTTTTCGCAGCTTTTGCGCGATCAAGGAAGTCGAGAGCACCCACGGTGATCTCATCATCGACTGTTTCCATGCGCTTCTTAGTGAGTGGGCCGGTATCTTCGATCTTACCGTCGGAAGATGACTTGATGACTCCACGAGGACCGAATTTTTTCTTGAAATCAGCACCCTTTGGGTAGTCTGCGCTCTCTGGCTCTTCCTCAGCGTTCAGGTGATAGAGATTTCCCATGAACTCATCGAAGCCATGATTGGTCGGCAGCATGCTGTCGAGGTCACCCAAATGGTTTTTACCATATTGAGCGGTCATGTACCCATGATTCTTGAGTAGTCCTGCGATGGTTGGATCCAACTCAGAGAGGCCCTCTTTCGCGCCGGGAAGTCCGACTTTCAGGAGTCCAGTTCGGTAAGGGCTTTGCCCTGTGATAAAAGCCGAGCGTCCAGCGGTGCAGCTCTGCTGACCATACCAGTCAGTGAAAAGTGCACCTTCGTTTGCGATTCGGTCGATATTGGGAGTCTTATAGCCCATCAAGCCACGGTTATAGCAGCTAGGGTTATTCCAGCCGACATCATCGCCCCAAATGACGACGATATTGGGTTTTTTTTGCTCTCCATGGGCGGTCGAGCCGAGGAAGACAAGACTTAGCATCATGGCGGTGAAGTATCGTTTTATTTTCATGGTTAGTTGGTTTGCGTTGATGCCTATCTTTATTGAATTCGGTTTTTTAACTTAAACAGGCATTGCATCCCATTACACAAACACAATTGTTAGCTGTCAATACACATCGTTTTTTTTTGATTTAGCGAAGGATCTATATTGATCTGCGGTGTTATTGGTTCATTCATAGCCGCAGCAAAGCACTTAATATATGTTATGGAATAGGGGTTTTCAGGTGGGGTTTCGTTAGGTGGGGTTTCGTTAGGTGGGGTTTCGTT
>TARA_B110000285_G_scaffold61001_1_pt1 | contig 11510 bp, 14 predicted proteins | sample TARA_B110000285 | Tara Oceans TARA_B110000285 (sample SAMEA4397756) | marine metagenome | biome: Polar Biome; feature: [SRF] surface water layer (ENVO:00010504); material: water (ENVO:00002006), including particulate matter (ENVO:01000060) such as... | depth 5 m
TTGATAAATAACTAAAGGTAAATAGGAAACTAAATGGCTCTATCAATTAGGTCACAAACCTTCCACGACACTCGGAAAGAGTTAGAAGATAAAATAGAAGCGGGTGAAATTAAAACCCGTGACGAAATTGATTCTATCATTCGGGATAGGGGCGAAGATGTCGATGAATTTAACAGTGCATATCAAGAATATGATGCGGCTGTAGATTCAGGACAAGATTTAACTCAGGGTGATGAGAATCTGGGACCAGTTCTGGGGACTGCCCATAGGGTGGTTGGTCGAGCTGTAGGAGATGTAGGGAGGGCAGCTTTAAACTTGGCAGACGCTGTAGTACCTGAGGCTGTCTCTGATGCAGTGGAAAAAGCAGCTGAACAACTTGGGACCCACATACCTGACTCATTCAAAGAAGAGTTTGATGCAATATTTGATCCATATCATGGGGAAGTAGATAGTGTAGAGCAAGCTGTTGGGGAGGTAGGGTCATACCTTATCCCCGTAGGTGCCGGTATGAGGGTAGCTAATGGGGTTATGAGGGGGGCTAAATATATCTCACCAATGATGAGGAACTTCTTATCCAGTGGAACTAAAGCTTCTAAGGTTGCAAAGGTTGCTGGATGGGGTGCTGCAGCAGGTATAGGTGAAACAATAATAGAAAAGGGTAGTGGGACTGGGTCTGATCCTAAAGCTATGGATTACTTAAAAGCTATGCCAGAGAATGCTCTTTGGGGTGTGGCTATTGCTGGAGGTGGTGGTGCTGGATTAGTTGTCGGTAAAAAGATATTTAAGAAGTCTAAGAAATATGTTAAGAAGACAAAGGTTGGTGACCTGTTTACCCGAACCATGAGTTCCAGAAGAGGTACTGATGATCATGTCCTACAGTCCGTTATAGCTAGGGACAGGGCTGGAGAGAAAGCATTGGCAATCTCTCAAGGTTTAAATAGTGATCTACAGAAAGCGTTGAAGGACAGTGGAGTTAAGCTAACTCCAGACTTCCTAGATGATATTGTAAACTCAGCATTAAATGGGGACCCACAGGCAGTTAGGGCACTACGTCAACAGGCCCCTGATGCTGCACGTATAGTGGGTAAGATGCGGAAAAGTATTGATAAGCTTTCCAAGTTTACATCTAAGAAGATTGCCAGAGGTGAACTTAAAGCTTCCATTGATTCCAACATGGGGCTATACCTCAACAGATCTTTTGAAGCCTTTGATAACCCAGCATTTAGGAATAACCTAAAGAAAAGAATTAAAAATAGAGGTGCAGCTGATCAAACAATAACCAATGCTAGAACTTGGGCAAGACGAGAACTCACAAATAAACATGGTTCCCCAACAGATGAACAGGTTGACACGTTCTTAATGGACTTAATTGATGATAAAAATATTGATGCCGGTGGTGCTTTAGAGGCCCTCTCAAGTAAGTTAGGTTCTACTTCTCATGCTATGAAGAAGAAGATGACTGACATGCCTAAAGAACTACGTGAGTTCTATGGTGAAATAAAGAATCCATATAGTAACTACAGTAAAACATTTGAGAAGTTGTCAAAGGTTAAAGCTGAGTATGATTTCTTGGCTGATATGAGGGATCATTTATTGAGTACAGGGGCTATGAAGAAGGCAGCTGATCGTACCTTAGATGATGATAACTTTGTGAGTACAGCTAAAGCTATGAATAATAGATTAGCCTCTGTATTTGGCAGAGGTAATATGGATAAAGGAAATATAAGGAATCCTCTTGAGGGACTCTATGTTGATAGGTCCTATGGTAAGTTTATGAGGGATGGTCTTGATGGTATCTTTGATACCCCAAAGGGTACCAAGCATGTTGGTGCTTTAGCTGTATTGGGGAGGACATGGTTGAGGGCTAAATCCCTATCACAGGCTGCAAAGACTGTCTACAATCCAGCAACTCACATGGCTAACACAATTGGTCAGTCAGCAATCTTATTAGCCAATGGTATGGTCCCGTTAGGTAAGGGGGCTGGGCTGGCCCTCTCAGTAACTATGAAGAAGATAGCCGGAAGAACAGATAAAGAGATGGGGGAGTATCTGGGGAGGGCTTCTGAACTTGGGATCACTGACTCAGGTGTTGCCATCGGTATGATTAAGAAGAACATGAAAGAAGGTGGAGGAGATCCCCTTAAATTCATGGAAAAGTCTATAATGGGTAGGGTTATAGAAGGTGCTAAGAGACCCCATGGAAAGTTAATGGATATTTATCAGGCTGAGGATGATGTATTTAAACTTATACATTGGGAAAAGTCTAAAGACTATTTAAAGAAAGCCTATCCTAAGAAGCCAATGAAAGAGATTGAAGAGATGGCGGCTCAGAGGACCAGAGATATGATGCCGAACTATCCTCTGGCTAACAGGTTAATACAGGGTGCCAGAGTTTCACCCGTTGGAGACTTTATATCCTTCCCAGCTGAGATGATTAGGACAACGGGTAAGATGCTACAGTATACTGCCGCTGATGCTGTATCAGGTAATAAAGTATTGATGAAGGCTGCTGCTAAACGATTGGCAGGTATGACAGCTGTAGGAACTATACCAGCCATAGCTCATGAGTACTCACGTAACTCTCATAATATAACTCCTGAAGAAGAAGAAGCTTTAAACCAGACTCTGCCGCCCTATCAAGCATTTGGTAATAGGATCTACACCAGCGGAATTAATAAGGATGGTAATGGGCATATAGGGGTGGACATGATAACAATGAACAGCATAGACCCCTACGATTACCTAAAGACTATGGCTAAAGAGATACACCAATCAGCATTTGGGGATACCCCACCTGATGTTGAGAGGGCACAGAAGGCTTTAATTTCCAATCAGATAGAAACCTTTGTTGGGCCTTCCATGTTAACTAAAGGTTTTATGGCTCTGATTGAAGGTAAGTCAGTTAATGACGCAGTAGGGGCTGAAGATACTGTTGGTGCAGCCTTAAAGCTAATAGTTGACCCATTCACACCCGGATTTGTTAACTACGTTAATCGTAGGAGAGAACGTGATAAGTCTATGGCTAAGTTTGGAGGTAATGAAGGATACAGGAGTAAATCTCATGCCACTATAACTGAAGATATGACAGGCGTTCGCTCCTTATTTGGTGTCGGTACTAGGAGACATGATATTACGGCTGGCCTTAATTATAATATGGCTCCCCACATATCTAAAGCTATGAATGCCGGTAAAGATTTTACTCAGAAACTAAAAGACCCTAACTTAAACCCTGAAGATAATGATCTTAGGGGGAGGTTCTTAAGGGCACAGGAAGAAAAGATAGGCGCTCAACAGAATATCCATGTATTGATGAATGCCTATAGGGAGTTAGGTTTAGATGATGTTGAATTAAATAATGCATTGACAACCAACAAAGCTATGGACATCAGTAGTAGTAAGATGAACCTATTATATAGCTCTGAGAACAATTTATTTAGCCCGTTCTATTTAGGGGATGAGGACCTAGAATATATGAACAGATTTTCAGGTAAGGTAGTAGATATTGATGAGCTGTATAATATATCAAGACAACTTGATGGAAATACTGTGATGCCACCAGATAATGAAGAGGATTAAACTATGGTTAAAGATGCAAGACTGGCAAGAGCAGGGGTCAGTGGATACAATAAAGTTAAGAAGACCCCCAATCATAAAACTAAAAGTCATATTGTTGTAGCTAGAGTTGGTGACAAGATAAAGACTATCAGATTTGGTCAGCAAGGGGTCAGTGGTGCTGGTGCTAATCCTAAGACAGCTAAAGAAAAAGCTAGACGAAAATCTTTTAAAGCTAGGCATAAGTTAAACATTGATAAAGGTAGACTATCTGCTGCTTATTGGGCTAATAAATCCAAGTGGTAAACTTTAACATAACAATATAGAGGATTAATAATTATGTGTGATCAAGAGTGGTCTTTCTTTTCCCATGATGAATTAAAATGTCAGGGTACTGGTGAGTGTAATATGAATTATAATTTTATGAATATGCTGGTAAATTTAAGGCGTATCTATAACAAACCTATAGTCTTAACATCTGCATTCAGATCTGAAGAACATAATAATAATATCGGGGGATCTAAAGGATCAGCCCATGTTCAGGGTAAAGCTGTAGATATAGCTATTGATCGTGGGGAAGCCTATAAACTATTGAAGCTTGCACTGGAAATAGGATTTACAGGTATAGGTATATCTCAGAAAGGGCAGGGAAGGTTCCTCCACTTAGATACCCTTGATGATAAAACTTTACGACCAACCATTTGGTCATATTAGATGGCTGGTGTAGCAACTAAAAAGGACCCTGCTAAATGGGCAAGGGCTAAAGCAAGAGCTAAAGCTCAGATGGGTGGTAAGCATTCTGCTAGGGCTATGCAACTTGCCACCAAGTACTATAAGGAAAGTGGTGGTACATACTCAGGAAGTAAAAAACCTAGTAATAAATTAACGAAATGGGGTAAGGAAAAATGGCAAACAAAATCAGGGAAAGCCTCAGGCAAGACTGGGGAACGATACCTACCCAAGAAAGCGATAGAGTCATTGTCGTCAAAGGAGTATGCAGCGACCACAAAAGCAAAGCGCCAAGGGACTGCTGCAGGGAAACAGTTCGTGAAGCAGCCAAAGAGTATAGCTAGAAAAACTGCTAAGTTTAGAAATAAAACAACAAAAACAAAGAAGGTATAGGATGGTAAATAAAACTGTGTCTGCCCCTAAAGGATTTCATTGGATGAAGTCCGGTAAAGGATTTAAATTAATGAAGGGTGTTTACAAACCCCATACTGGTGCTGTTAAGATGGCATCGTTTGAAATACAGAAGGTTCATAAGAAAAAAACAAAGTGAGCATCCCTTAATCACTTTGGGTATCTTCTTCTAAGTCTTCCTCTTCTTCTTCCAAATCTTCATAGATGTCAGGGAAAGCTATAGCAATAAGCTCCATAACTTTATCGAGACCTAAGACCTGTAAACATCGGACTATTTCAAGCTCCAATATTACGGGGTCTTTAGTCTCAGCTTCAGCCTTGTTACCCCTAGCTTTACCTAATAGCTCAAGAGCCTTAAGGGATACGTTCCCATGACCTGCCAGTCTTGATGTTTCATACTGCCTCTCAAGCTCAGCCACAACATCAATGTCTGTGGTGATGATACCTTCAAAGTCTTTAATCCTTTCCTGTACATCATCCCTCTTTAATAACCTGTGCCCCTGATTAGCAGCATGGTTATCTTTATATCCTGCAGCTTTAGCAGCTGAGGTAGCATTACGACTGGTAGCATAGTTTTGACAGAACAATTCCATTTGAGGGTTCAGCATTAATCTTTACCCTTCCATGCTTTGGCACCCTTTTCAGCGCTACGCCCAACAACATACCCACCAAGCCCTATCTTTAAGAGGTCCCACATGTCAGGGGGTATATCCAACATCACACCTGTACCAGCAAACATATCCATGTAGGGGAATAAAATATAATTATTAAATATTATACCTACAAATACCAACATCGTTATAGGTCTCCAGTTTTTAGCTAGATAGCTATCGGATTGTACCTCTGCCTTAATTATACTGGAAGCTGCTTTAACTTCTGTACTGAGAATATTCATAGCTTGTTTCTGTAAATCATTCTTTAACTTTGTAGATAAATCTTTATCCTCTACTAGCTGATCTACTGTAGAAAATAACCCTTTAACTAAGGGTCCTGCTACTGCACTTATTAGTCCCAACATTATAATATCTCCTGATATCTAAGTTCCTTAATCTTTTTAGAATTATTAAAGACTGCTGAACCCAACGTATTTAAACCGTGGAAGGTTACATTAGCATCAATCTCATCACGTTCCCAAAGTTTTTCCATGTCCTGTGCCATAGCTAATAACTCACCAGTGGTATAAAAGTTATCTCCATGAGCTTCAACTTTAATGTACTTAGGGTTTCCTGTGTCTTCAACGATTTCTAAATCTTCTTCTGTGGGGGCTATATCTGTTGAACAATCAAACCCAAACATTTCAAAGTTTCTAAATCCTAAGACATGGAACATACCAAAAGCTCTCATGGCTGCACAGGTACCCCCAGTAACTAGGACAACTCCTTCAGGTATTGCTACAGCATCTTTCATAAATACATCATCATCACTACCTTTCTGCATATCCCTAACAGCGTCTGAGTAGGCGTGCCAACCACGTATCTTTGCACCTTTCTTCAGTAAATATTTAGTGACGCTGGGATCAGTCATAGAAGCTAACAGGAATGTAGTATCTTTACGTACTTCTTTGAATAGTTTTTTCCTCTTAATACCATGAGTAGATATACCGGTTATAGGTCTAGGGTCTAGTATGATACAGTAGTCAGGATAGATACCATTATCTAAGCATTGAGGGTAGGAGTGTTTAACAGATACTACCTTACTATTTGGATTCATCTTAATGGTAGCCTTAACTAAGTCCCAATCAATTGATGGACCAGCACTGATAAGGATAGCTACATCTCCATGTATGGAACATTTCCTAACCCAATCATTATCAGTAATTAATTTAGCATTAGCATTAATATTATCCACAATATAATCTTGGGGTACACAATCTTTAGGTGTAACTATAATAGGAACCCTACGTAGGGACACTGGAAGATCCTGCATATCTTTATGTATAGTTACGGCAAGGTGTGTCAGACCACCCCCCAATACAGGATCATCTGATGGTAAGATAATAGTGTGCCATCCATCTTCTATATGATCTGTGATAACTTGGTTGGTACCACAATGTTCTTCAATAGGTATCTTATCGTTCTTATCCTTACTGAAGTAGTCATCAAAGACAATAATATTAATATCTTTTAAGTTCTTATAGTCTGATAAACATGTGTCAAATGAATGGCCCCCATCTATGTAGGCTAGATCAACACTATCTGTATCAAAACCTTTTAAGGTTTTATTGGTGTCCCCCTTAGTTAATTTAAATTGGAAGTCTTTCCCTTTTTCCTTCATCTTAGCTTGGAACTCTGTCAATCTTTTGGTTACAGCCTTCAAAGAATTATGGGCCTTACTATTCATTTCATGATCATCGGACTCATTGGTTGCTTCTTCAAATAAATCAAAGCCATTATAGGTAAACTTATCTGATTTTTCAAAGGCTGCTAAGGCCATCTCAACAGCCCTACCCCCATTCCATGTACCAACTTCCACAACAGACTTACGATTGTAGTGTCGGACAACCTCAGCCAACTGATGATACCTCTTAGGCCCTGTGATATCAGGGGATGTCTTATCATCATAGAGCTTAGGTTTAGGCTTATCTTTTAAGGCCCCTTTAAAATGGGTCATGTATTGGGATAGGGGGGATTGTTGAAATGCTGTCAGCCCTTTGCACTTAGGTGTCAGGTTCTGTACCCTCATACCATGTGCAGTATAAATATTTAGGAGCCGTTCAATGATAAATCCATCATGCCATTCACGGTATGCCAATACTTCTCCAATATCATAACAACCCCTAAGGTCCCCCAACATTTCTAGGGGTGGGGTAGTGGATAAGTTGAAAGCCATGTATGAGGTCTCAGAATAATCAACATCTGTCCTCCCCAGATGTACAAACTCAGCATTCTTATTGATAATCTTTTTAATATCTTTCATAGTGAATCGTCTATTGGTGATGGTGTCAGCATCTAACCAACATAACCAACCAGCATCTATAGATTGATCAGCCAACTCAAAAGCTAGATCAGTCATAGCATAAACTTTATGACACCACTTAATAGAATCCATACGCCAGTTGTAGTCTGTCTGACCCCCCATAGTACCATCAAACTTTGCCTGACGTTCCCTATAGGCCAACATATCACCACATTCATTGAGGTCCCTAAGTACTATATTATCTGGGACATCTCCAAATGCTGCAGGTAAATCAAAGTCATGGTAGAATATGGTTAATAGTATTGATGGTTGCCAATACTTTATAGCACTGTCCATCATATTCTTACCATACCTATTAAAGCCTGACTCATTCATGCTAGTTACAAATTGTACATTAGTATTCATTATTATATATCTCCAATTCTGTTAGCCACTCTTCAGCATATCGTTTATCTGATACTCTGGAACCTTTCCATGTCTCAAAGAAAGGACCGCCAGTGGTGAAGTGTACATTTTTAGCTTCTATATCCTCAGAAGAATGATTGTCTAACCAGTTCCATTCTTCATCCATATCCCCTAAAGAATCCATCTCACTTGACATCCATTTAAATTGATGGAGCCAGCTACCACTCTTGGTATTAACATCAGATACTGTGAGGTTCCTATGTATAGGATGTTCACAATTCCACAGCATAACTGAGGACCAGTTCTTCATATTATATGATTCTTGTTTCTGATTATCCATCTTAAAAGATGCCGTAGGTTTATAATTATGCTCAACAGTGTAGAGGGCTATGTCAGGATCATTGTATGTATTGAAGAGTTCCATAACGTCTGATCTGAAGAACATATCACAATCAATAAATAAAGCCCAACCCCTAAATAAATTTAGATGGGGGACAAGAAATCTGGTGAAGGAAAAGTCTGTAGAGAATGGTCTCCCATCCAGCTTATCAACCTTCTGATTATTATTTCCAATTAAAGTTGTTGTGTAGTCCCTATTGTATAACCCTACTGTCCTTAAAGCTTCCTGCTTTATAGGTATGATGTTTACAGGTGAACTAGCATGTCTACGAATAGACTTCTTTAATATATTGTAGGGTGTATCTTCACGTTGATCGTACCCTACATAGATGGTGACTGGGTTAGACATATCTTTTCTTTCTCCTACACGCGAATAAAAAAAGGAGACTCAGCTGTGGGTGCCAAGTCTCCCATAGTTTTTACTTGATCTCCATACCTATGTTATACCTTAATAGGTAAGGTTATTCAAGGAATATTTTATCTTTTATATACTTCATCTAGTTTCCAAACAAATACTGGAGTTTGTAAACCTACATAGGAACCTAAAACATTATACTCAAAAAATTCAGAGGCTTCATCTGGGTCCATACCGTCCCTAGCTATAAGGACATCTATACATTTGGATGCACTGTAAACTAAAATATCTTCACTACCGCATCGACTTCCTCTCCCTAAGATAGCATCATCAAACCCATCAGCTTTTAACATTGATCTAACTCCTATTATTTAAATGATTTATCAAGGTATGACATGCTTCCATTAGCTCATCATCCCCATCTTCAGGGAAGAGATTACTCTCAAAAGATTTAATTTCATAACATAAGAATAATATTTCTTCCAGTTGTCTAATTACTACAGCTTCTTTAGCATTAATAGTTAAAGATTTAAATATAGAATTAGGGTCTATAAAAGTAGCAGTTTCTAAGTTTGGATGTTGGGTACAGACCATCTCTTCATCTTCACAAATTACACAGTCACCGGCTACACTACTCATCTTTAGTATCCTCCATTGTTTTAATTAACTTATCAAGGTACCACTGAGCTTTCTTTAGGTCTTCAATAGGTCTCTCTTTATAATTGTAACGCCAAAGATACTTAATAGTATTTCCCTTCAACATACCTTGAAACTCTAATGTAGTCATACTAGCTTCAATACCATCAATACATTCAATACCAAAGCGATTATAATGTTTTGGATTATTAACCATATCTTCATCACTATCCTTAGAATCACCAGTGTAAATCATATCCATGTTATTTTTTATCCTTGGTAGGTTTAGGTTTTCTAAAGATTTTGTCATAGCCTTTACGATAGTCTTCATTCGTTGGTTTCTGATTTTCATTTGACATTTCTACTCCTCTAAATAAAATTTATGTTTACCTATCTGCCCTAAAAATTGTAACTTGTCAGCCCATTTAGGGTGGACATAGGTAGCATGGTAATGGGTAGCTCCTATAGTTTGACTCACAACCGCTCCATCTAAGGCTAGTCTGGCTACTTTATAAGCCAATTTCTTAGCAGTGGTGTCAGTCATCCTTTCAGATTTACCATCACACCAATATGAGAACTGACACCTATCATGAACTGTATTACATACATTGTCAACAGTTCTATTTAAAGCTACGTTTGCTATAGCTAACTGACCAATAATAGATTCACTTCTCCCTTCAAAATATATTGCTTCAGCCAGACAATCTTTATCTGTCTGAGGAGGGGATGCCCAAGCCCCTATTGTCACTAAAGATATAAAGACCCATACAAGTACTATCAATGCAAACATCTTCTTCATTAACATGGCTCTCCTACGGTTACATTAGCTCTACCATTGTCATCTATCTGTTGTAGGTACAACTTATCTCCCCTGTCCAACTTAGATAGTAATAGGAAAGCAGTACTCCCCTCAGGTGAAGGGTTATGATCTACCCTATGACACCCTACCCAAATAAAAGATCCTTTCTCATAGACGGGGGTAGTAATACAGCCCCCTAATATAATAGCTCCTGTTAATAGTAGTAATAATTTATTCATCTTAACCACACTCCTTGTTACCTGTTGTTGGGTCAATGAAGCAAGCTGCTCCCTCTATTGGTTCTTCTAATGGCTCTACTTTATTTAAGATGCCATATCGTTTTCCTGCTAACCTAAAGGTAGTACATCCTTTAAGCTTACCTCTCCATGCTTTCATATAGATATCTTTGAACTCATCAAAGGTTACCTTCTCTGATACATTGATCGTCTTAGATACTGCGCTATCAATAAAAGGCTGTACAGCTATCTGCATATCTAGGTGATCATCAGTAGATAGGTCATCCGCTTCTACATTCCTAAGGCCATACGTATTGTATATATAATCCTTGAGGGGAACGATAATGGGGCCTTGTTCTGTTTGGACAGTTCGGTCCAATTGATTTGAGAATACAGGTTCCACACCGCTACTAATGTTATCAGCAGTGAAACTAATAGTACCAGTAGGGGCGATAGAGGTGAGGTGACTATTTCTGATACCATATCTTTTAATTAAATCCTGTATGTCTAGTGGTAGTCGTTGGATAAACTTACTATCGTGATACTCTTCTGTATACAAAGGGAACGGTCCCTTCTCTTTAGCAAGGATAGCAGAGGTTTCGTAAGTACCACACATCAGTGTCTTAGTTATCTTACGAGTAACTCTAACAGCCTCAGGAGAACCATACTTAATACCTAGAAGAGTAAGTACATTAGCTAATCCTGTGATACCTAGTCCCATACGCCGCTTAGCTTTAGCTTCTTTCTCTTGTGCTACTAAAGGGTACTGAGTCCTATCAATAACATTATCCATAGCTCGTACAACATTAGGTATGTCCATCTTAAACTGTTGGTAGTCAAAAGAGTAGTAGTCTTTATGTTGATTACCACGATACATATACTTAACTAAGTTAAAGCTACCTAACAAACATGCACCGTATGGAGGCAGAGGCTGCTCACCACATGGGTTAGTTGCTTCAATAGTCTCAGCGTATTGTAGGTTGTTGTCATCATTGATACGATCAAGGAACAACACCCCCGGCTCAGCCCAGTCCCAGTTGTTACGCATGATCTCATCCCACAGTGCAGCTGC
>TARA_B110000285_G_scaffold28434_2_pt1 | contig 11501 bp, 11 predicted proteins | sample TARA_B110000285 | Tara Oceans TARA_B110000285 (sample SAMEA4397756) | marine metagenome | biome: Polar Biome; feature: [SRF] surface water layer (ENVO:00010504); material: water (ENVO:00002006), including particulate matter (ENVO:01000060) such as... | depth 5 m
TTGTCCTCGTTTAGATACCATACCATCGTATCAACTTTCCATAGCGATTGAAAAAGTAATTCGAAACAATTCAATTGACACCCTATATATACCACATCGTGGAGATATTCATAAAGATCATAGAATTACTTATGAAGCAGCTTTAGTTGCTGCTCGCCCAATAAATGAGAACCCAGTTCAGCGAATTTTAGCATATGAAACCCTTTCTGAAACCGAATGGGCGGCTCCATTTCCAGATGAAGCCTTTATTCCGAATTACTATGAGCGAATAACAGAAGCTCAGCTTGAAATAAAATTAAAGGCTTTTCAATTTTTTAGCACTCAAATAAAACAACCGCCACACCCACGTTCTCTCCAAAACATTAAGTACCTGGCACGTTTAAGGGGAGCCTCTATAAGTTACTCAGCAGCAGAAGCATTTCATCTAATTAGAAATATAGACTGATGAAAAATAAATTGAAAAGAATCTTATATGTTGGGTACTATCTCTATAAAATGAACAGGTCCCTTTTCTGGAAGTTTTTGAACTTTACGTCGAGGGAAACAGGAAAGTCAAAACTGTATTTAATAGTAGCTTCTATCAACGATAGTATTCTATTTAATGTATCGCTCCTGGAATATTTTCAGTTTCGTTTTTTTGAAAAAAACCAACTTGATAAATCCAATTGGGCAGGAACTGGGTTTATGTATGAATATCAACTCGCCATGAATCCAAAAAATGTCCGTTCGATACTTCAAGATAAAATACTTTTTTTAAACACCTATAAAGATTTTGTAAGTCATACTCATTTAACGTTAAACGAACTTAAAAAAGACGAACAGAAAGGAGCTTTCTTACTTCAAGAAAACACCAAAGTAGTGCTCAAGAATTCTAATGGACAGTGTGGTATTGGTATCGTTATTCTTAACACTAATGAATTAACGCCATATGCATTAATACATAGGCTTGAAAACACCGGAAATGACATTGTAGAAGCTTTTATTCAACAACATAAGGATTTAGAACAATTATCTCCCTCGGGTTTAAATACATTGCGCTTGATAACTCAGCTTAATAATGAAGATAAAGTTGAATTGTTAGGTGCAAGAATTAGAGTTACTGTAAACAATTCTATAGATAATATGGCCGCAGGAAATTTGGCTGCAGAAGTAGATTTAAAATCGGGTAAAATTTGTAGTCATGCCGTTTATAGTGATATAACAAAAAAAGATCAAGAGACACACCCTTATACCAAAACAGTTTTTAAAGGCTATCAAATTCCCTTTTTTTATGAAGCGATAACTATGGTCAAAGAGGCAGCATTGCGTTTCCCTCAAAATCGTTCGATAGGGTGGGATGTTGCAATCACAAGTACTGGACCACAACTTCTTGAAGCAAATCACGACTGGTGTAGATTGGTTTGGCAGCTACCTGTAAAAAAAGGACTAAAACCGATATTAGAAAATCATCTAAAAAAAATAAAATCAAACACACATGAATATATTAATTAGTGGCATTGGGGGTCCTACTCCACAAAGTATTGCTAGAAGTTTAAAAATCGGGAAATTTGGCTCTAAAGTGAAACTTTTTGGCACTGATTCAAACCCTTTATCTTATGGTCTATATGATAATGATTTATATGAAGTAACAAAAGTGATTCCTTACGCTGAGGGAGAAGGATATTGGGATGCTATTGAAGAGATGGTAGAAAAATATGATATTACTTATGCAATGGTTCATCCTGAAAAAGAGGTGGTCGCATGGGCAAAACGCCAAACTGAAGGAAAACCGATGCCCTGTAAAGTTATTATATCAAATCTTTCTCTGATTAATAATCTTATTGATAAGGAAAAAATGAGTGAATTATTAAAAGGCACAAATTTTATTCCTTTAACGCTGTCTTTAGATCCATTAAACTTAAATTTTGATGAAATTTTAAAAACGTTAACTGCTCCATTTTGGGTAAGATCTTCAACTGGTTCAAGTGGTCTAGGATCTCTTAAAATACATAACAATTCGGAATTACAAAATTGGATTTCTATAAACCCTGATGTAGAATCATTCATTGCGAGTTCATATCTTCCAGGTAGAAACTTGGCTTGTAAACTTCTTTATTTTAATGGAGAGCTAATGCGATCTGCCACTGGAGAACGCGTAAATTATTTAATGTCAAAAATAGCTCCATCAGGAATAACAGGTAATACTTCTTATGGTCGATTGATAAACGATAGCAACATAGTAGATATATCTGTAGCTGCTTTAACATTACTTTCAGAGAAGAGTAAGTCTATTAAACATGGGATTTTTACCGTTGATCTTAAGGAAGATGAAAACGGAACCCCTTTTGTAACAGAAATAAATGTTAGAATGGTCGCTTTTAACTGTTGTTTTGCGAAAGCAGGAGCAAACTTTTCTGACGATATTCTTCAACTCATGTCTGAAGGAGAAATTGACCGTAGTTTTATCAACTATAATTTTAAAGAAGGCACCATTTTTTTAAGAAATGTAGATTCGATTCCAATCATACTAAACGAAAACGAACTAAAATAATTGATTATTTTTTGAATATCAAATCTCATATAATTAACACTTTAAATACACTTAAAAAATATAGTTACTAAAATTATTATTAAAAAAAAGCAAACGACTTGAACGAATTTTTCACTTCATTACTATGTTTTAAATAGCGTAATTTAAAAGTAAATTATAATCTTAACATTTTATTTTAGTCATAAATAAATTTCAAAAAATGAAACTAACTTTTCCAACTGATAGAATCAACGAAGTCTTAAAAAATAAAACTTATGACAGTTACCACTTAAACAAAGAGGTGCTCGATGAGGTAGGTTTTTTTGTACTGAGAGAAGGTATTCCAAAAGATAGAGCAAATTTTTATTATGAAAAATTTAAAGAGAAATATAATGTAGGAGAAATTGCAAAATCGAAATTCCATAATACAGAAGTAGCTGTTCTAGGGATTGAAATATTTGAGCAATTGAAATATGAACAAAAGCTTAAACAGATATGGCCACATTTTTTTAATGGAGTTGTAGGAAATGATTTTATTAGAATTTTAATTAAAAATGAAGAGCACATTAAGCCTGTTTTCTTACATCAAGATATTGGTTATCAATGTGGTGGTGAAGAGCAGTATTCCTTCTTTACAGCACTTTCGCATACCTATGAGTCCAACGGGGGGCTTCAATTATTTCCTGGAACACATAAACTAGGGTATTTGGGTGACGTAGGTGAAATTAACCGAGCGAATTTACCGTCAGATTTACCTATTTGCTCCCCAGAATTATTTCCTGGAGATATTTTAATTATGCACTCTGCAACATGGCATTGTTCTAGTGTAAATAAAGCAAAAACGGAACGCATTTATATCGAAACTCATATAATATCTGGAAATAGTCCTTATTGTAAAAATTTAATTTTTGGAAAAAGCACAAATGAAAGCAGAGCAGATCTAGACATTTCGAAGCGTGAAATGGATAAATTTTTTATTAATTCTAGATCTAGTCGTCTTAAAAAAGCAGAAATAGCACTGAGTAAATTAAATTCTACAACAAAATAAAAATGACAGAACCATCAGAACTAGATCAGCAGTTGCTTATAGCTGCTCGAACTCATCTAAATGAATTCATAAAAAGAGTCTCCAAAAAATTCCCCAAAAAAGGGTTAATGTTAGAAGTAGGTGCTCAGGGTAGAACTCAAGTACAAAACTCTTTTAAAAATTGGGATATAAAATCATTTGATTTAATTGAAGATCATCAACCAGACTTCACAGGAGATCTTACTTTGTACAATAAAGATATTCCGGATAATTATTTTGATGCGGTAGCTTGCTTAGAAGTTTTAGAACACACAGTAGATCCATTTGCAGCAATCAAAGAATTAAGACGCATCTGCAAAGATGGCGGATATTTATTGGTTTCTGCTCCACTAAATTTCAGGCTACATGGGCCATTACCGGATTGTTGGCGTTTTACTGAATACGGATGGAAAGTATTGCTAAAAGATTTTGAAATTATTGAAATGGATACTATGGAAACCCCGTCACGCCCATTATTTCCTGTTAAATATAATATTTGGGCAAAAGTTGACAAATCAAAAAATATTAATCCTAGAACGATGAAGTTTGAGATATGAAGAATCTCCTATCACATCCCTCGGTGGAGTTAAAGCGACTTTTTATACTAAGTAACCCACGCAGCGGTTCATCTTTACTGCGACTTATGCTCAACCGGCATGCGCAAGTAATAGTGCCTCCAGAATCGGGCTTCGCTCTATGGCTATACAGCGAATTTGGATCTTGGCAACAAGAAGATTGCTTTAAAGATAGACTCAAAATATTCTTGAAAAAACTGGGTGAGACGCGAAAATTTAAGACTTGGGATTTACCTTTAGACAGGCTAAAGCTGCAAATTGAAAAAGAGCAACCCGCGAATTACGGCGATTTAATTGCTTGTGTTTATCAAGCTTTTTCGCCTACAAAGAAGGATGCCATTATTGTGGATAAAAACAATTATTACATACATCACCTCGATACCTTAGCTCAATTATGGCCAGATGCAGGCTTTATTCATCTTATTAGGGATGGCCGTGACGTAGCCTGTTCTTATCTAGAATTAAAAAAATTAAAGTCCAATTCTCCTTACAAACCGAATTTAAGTAATTCGCTACCAAACATAGCTTCAGAGTGGCAAGAAAATAATTTAGCTATACAAAGCTTTGTTAGAAATCGCATGCATGTGCAAGTTTCATTTGAAGATCTAGTTTTGAAGCCAAGGAGAACGCTGGAAGACCTCGTCGCATTTATAGGGGTTCCCTTTGACGCAGATATGTTTAGTTTTTTCAAACAAGAGCGTAAAGAATTTAGTGAGCCAAAGGAAACTTTAGATTGGAAAATGAAAACACAAGAGCCTCTAGACAAAACTAGAATAGGGCGATATATAGAAGGTTTAACAGCAGAACAACGAGCGGTTTTTGAAAAAAATGCCTCCTTGGCATTGAAACAATTTAACTATGAATAGCTCATCAGTAGTTAGTGTCCGACTTATGGTTTACAACCACGAATCCTACTTAAAAAAAGCTATCGATGGTATTTTATTGCAAAAGGTAAACTTTCCTGTTGAGATTGTAATTGGGGATGATTTTTCTAGTGATGAATCTCTAGCGATCGCAACGGCGTATCAAAATCAGGGAAACTTTCATTTTAAAATATTAGACCGCCCAAGGGGAGGTAGCTATCAAATTGCTCGACAGAAACGCGGACGAATCTATAATTTCATCAATATACTCGAGAATTGCAGCGGTAAGTATATCGCTTTGTTGGACGGTGATGATTATTGGTGCGACCCTTCTAAGCTTCAGCGTCAGGTGGATTTTTTAGAGAGAAACGAAAACTTTCAACTCTGTGGGCATGATGTAGAAGTGGTGCATGAGGGGATTGAAAAGGTACGAGATGTATTTTACAATGTGCCTGCGGAAGGCGATTTTGATTTCGACTTTGAAGACGAATTCAAAAATCATTTTGTGGCAACGGCCAGTGTATTATTTCGAAATAACACCGAAAGTTCAGCTTTAGGTAACTTTTTGGACGGCTTGCATGTGGGGGATATTCCACTTCTTCTTTATTTATTAGCAACTGGAAAAGGCCATTACTTTTCAGCAAAAATGGCGATAAAACGCAGGAACAAGGGTAGTATAACCTCAAATCCCGAACACAATAAAAACAAGCTTCAAGGTAGTTATGAAATTTGGAAGCGTGTATTAAAAATCGCTCCCAAGGAGCATCAAAGGATGATACAAATTCGCTTGGCAGAATATGAACGTGCTTTAGCAAAATTAGAGGCTAAGCGCCTTAATTTTGCCCAAAGCCTTGTGTTAATCTATCAAGCTTATAAGCATAACCCTTTGTGGTTTAAAATGAACGTGAAGAAAAGTAGCTAATGTCTAGCGATAAAAAGATAAATGAAAATTAATGTTCCTTAGTCTAGCAGATAGCTTTTGTAGTGGGGTAAACATATATAAACAAATCCAATGACTTCTTTACCAAAAGTAATTTTTATTATACCTTCTTTTGCCGCCGGAGGTACCCAAAACTATCTCCTACGATTTTGTAAATACGCACAAAATCGTTTCGATATTACAGTGCTTGCACATAAAAAGGTAGAAAATAGTTTGGAAGCTGACTTCCATGCGTTGAAATTGAAGGTTAAATATCAATCCTTAGGCTATTTTAACCTAGCCAAGGCCTATCGGTTTAGATCCTTTCTTAAAGAGAATAGATTCGATACGATCTGCAATCTGCAGGGGAATTTTGCGGGTTTAAGTTTATGCTTGGCTCAACAAGTAGATATCCCTAACCGGGTGGCTTTTTATCGCCGCTCTAGTCCTGCTTTTACTCAAAATTTTAAAAATAAGCTATATTTCCGTTTCGCTAATAAGTGGGTTAATAACTACGCTACCAAAATCTTATCAAATTCCGAATTTGCTTTCAAGGCATTTTTTCCGCACCGAAATACTATGGATAATCGCTTTCATGTGATATTTAACGGAGTAGAAAAATCGCTCTTTGAAGTGAGCGCGAATGTTGACTCTTTAAGATGTCAACTAAAAATCCCTCAGTCGGCCAAAGTAATTTGTCATGTGGGCCGATGGGATGCCGCAAAAAATCATCAAACCATTTTTAAAACTGCAGCTATTCTTCAGAATAAAATCGAAAATGTGTTTTTTTTATTCTGCGGTATGCAAACAGATTCAAAGCAATTTAAAGCGCTTTTAAGGGAGTACGGAATAGGAGGTTTTTCTCTAGGGCTTGGTGTGCAGGGCGATATTGGAAAAATTTTAAAGGCTTCCGATGCTTTTATTTTTCCCTCCATAACGGAAGGTCAGCCGAATGCTTTAATTGAAGCGATGATGGTGAATCTGCCAGTTGTAGTCTCCGACATAGAGCCTTTAAAAGTCATGTTCCCTCAAAATACAAGCTTGCCTTTTCATCCTCCTTTGCAAGCTTCATCATTTGCTGAAACACTCGAAAAAATACTTCAGGATACTAATTTTGCCGAAAATTTCAAATTTCAAGCCTTTGCAGAAGCAAGGTTTAACTTTTCCGACAGGTTTGAAGAATTCGTACAAGTACTAAGTCCATTTTCATGAAAAAAGTGAATCTATTTATTGCTGGTTTTAGTAAATGTGGAACTACCTCACTTTACGATTTATTAGTGGCCTCGAAATCCGTGCGCGGCGGTCAATCTAAAGAGCCAGGCTATTTTTCTGCGGTTAAAGGGCGAATCGATACCGGCAGCGATAAAGATTGGTCTATGGGGGGCACCTATTATAAAGGACAAGAATGGTATGACGCACTTTTTCCTAAACGGGATGCTCCTTATTTGTTGGAGGCGAGTACTATTTATGGATTTGATACAGAGTCACCGGGCTTAATTCATGACTATAATAAGGAAGCTCGGATAATATTTATAGTACGTGACCCATATGATCGTATTGAATCTCATTATTATCAAGAAAAGAAAACCGGGCGCGAGCTTCCAAATTTTCATCTTTTTGTAGAAAGTGACCATCCAAGATTAGCTTTTTATAAAGATCAAAGTAGATACGAACGAGTGCTTCAAAATTATAAACACTTTTTTAACGATCAAATTTTGGTTTTACACCAAAAGCAACTGACTCGACCTGATGATTTATCGGTAATACTGTCTGAATTTTTAGGAATAAACCTATCATTATCCGAAAGTGTAAGGAGTAACAAGCGAATGGAACCTCGTTTTCCTGCGCTCAAAAAGGCCTTAATATCTTTCGAAAGAAGTCGCTTCGCACGCCAATCGCCACGCTGGATTCAACGCTTAGGAAGTATAATTTTTCGCTTTGTCGATCGTCTAATCTTAAAGAAAGCAGGGAAAACAGAAGTGAATCCATTAATTAAAAACAGGCTTAGAGCAGAGTTTCAGGAAACAGTCGATTATTTACAAAAAAACTATTCAATAAAATTATAAAGATTTAATTTATGATTAAGGTTTTATTCATTCAAGACGGAGAAATTTATAAGGATAAGTTTGACCAATACTATGGAACACATATTGATGAGTCTATTAAACAGCGTTATCTAATGCTGGGTGATAATCTCACGCTCCTTACGCGACTAATTAGCGTTTCTTCAGACCAAGCGAAAAAATATGGGCGCATTCAAGCGGACCGTTTTCAACATGTAAAATTACCCGATTTTAAGTCCATTAAAGGGCATTTCACTTTAAGAAGAAAAGCATATAAAATTATTCAAGAACAAGTTGCAAAGCACGATGTGATTGTTACTCGTTTACCAAGTGCATCAGGTAATTACGCTTTTAAATTGGCTAAAAAAGCGAATAAGCCTTTCTTGGTAGAAATGGTTGGCTGTACCTTCGATGGCTATTGGAATTATAGTTGGAAAGGCAAGTTTATTGCTCATTACAAACTGTTTAAGCAAAAGCGTATTATAAAGCAGTCTCCTTTTGTGATTTACGTTACCAGCGACTATCTCCAACAAAAATATCCTACCAAGGGTGAAAACGTAAACATTTCTAACGTAAAGCTTACTCAGTTATATCCTGATAAGGTTGCTCTAAAGGCAGAAGCTTTTTTAAATCGCACCCAAAACCAGCCCTTAGTAATTGCCACAGTTGCTACCTTGAATGTGCCTTACAAAGGGCAGGCAGATGTAATTCGTGCCTTGGCTATTTTAAAGAGACGTTTTCCAGAGCGTCAAATTAAATACAAACTAGTTGGACAGGGCGATCCAAGTCGATTAAAAAAAGCAATACAAAAATATGGTGTTGAAGATTGGGTTGAAATAATTGGTCCAATCAAGCATCATCAAGTTTTTGAGTTTCTAGAAGGCGTCGATCTATATATTCAACCGAGTAAGCAAGAGGGTTTGCCGAGGGCTGTAATTGAAGCCATGGCCTCAGGTTGCCCAGCTTTAGGCGCCAGAACAGCAGGTATTCCTGAGCTTTTACAAGCAGAATGTATTTTTAAGGGAGGTGATTATCAAAAAATCGCAGACCTTATTTCAAAAGTGGATAATAATTGGCTCAATAAACAGTCTACCATTAACTTTAAAAATGCTGAACAATACACACATGATACTCTAACAGACCGGCGTCGCATATTTTATAAGAAATTTCTTGATCACTACAATATTTCCCATAACATATGAGTAAGTTTTTACGAAATTTAATATCCGTATTCTATTCGGCATTGCATTATATTTTGCTTAAATTATATACCGACAATGCATTCAGTTTAAAGGTTTAAAGCTATTTTTATCACGTACCCAGTTGTTTATGATTAAAGAGGGCTCCATTCATTTAGGAAATAAAGTTCGAGCGCACAATGGTACAAAACTCCATTATTTGGCGGGCGCTATCATAAAGGTAGGCGACAATTCAGTAATTGGTGCGGGTAGTTTGCTAACTAAGAATATTCCCGCTAATATAATTGCGGCATGGAATCCTTGTCGTGCACTAAAACCGATAAATAAATGAAGGTATATATAGCTGTTGTAGGTAGTTTTCCTTTTGGAATGGCGAGAGCCTATCGCATTCAATGCTATGCAAAAGCATTGCACCATGCAGGAAACAGTTGTACCATAGTAAGTACTCGTACCGGTAAAAAAATGGCTGGTAAACCCTTGCTACATAAAGATTCCTATGATAAAGTAGATTTCGAAGCAATTCTTAATGCATCTTCTTTCAAAGGGCAAATACTAACCCACCTTTGGCAAGAGTTGGAGGCTTACTTTTTGTTGGCTTATTTGTTATTTAGGTTTAAGAAATTCGACACTATTTGGCTTTATGGCATGGGCTTTATCCCGCAAGTGTTATTACTTCTTTCTATGCGCTTGCTTAATAAAAAGGTTGTGCTGGAGTTAAACGAATTTCCCTATGCAACCGAGCGAACGCGTTTAACTAAAATTAATTGGTTCAATAAACTTTTACAAAAGCTTACTATAAATCATATTCTGCCCAATTTTAATGGCATCGTTGCAATTTCCGAATCTCTTTTTCAAGTGGCTCGCAAAGCTATTGGGGAAAAAAAAGTGCTAAAAGTTCCTATTCTAGTTAATGTTGAAAAAAGCGTTGGTCCTACTACTGATTTTTCCGATGGAATACCAAAAAATTATATTTTTCATGCAGGCTCTTTGTCAGTGCAAAAAGATGGGATTTTTAACATTGTAGAAGCATTTATTCTTGCTCATAAACAGCTGGAAACTCAGGGTATAAAATTAAAGTGGGTAATTACTAATACGGCCTCGCAGGTTTGGGATAAAATTGAAAAAATCTTAAAGGAAGCAGGGCTTTTTGAGCACTTAATAATAACGGGGTATTTAAATGAAGATGAGCTTAATAAGTGGATGAGTCACTCGGAAGTTTTAATTATAAATAAGCCTGATTCCTTTCAAAATAAGTATAACTTCCCCACCAAGGCGGGCGATTATTTACTTTCAGGCCAACCCTTAATTTTAGCTTCAGCTGATCAAGAAATCAATCGTTTTATTAACGACGGAAAACAGGGGCTTATTGTTGCACCAAATGATAGTAAAAGTTTAGCGGATAGCATAGTCCGTCTAGTTCTAAATCCAGAACTAGCTCAAAAAATAGGGGCCAAAGGCAGAGAACTAGTCTTAACATCATTTGATTATCGGGTTCATGCCGAGAGGATCAGTACATTTTTTAAAAACCTATCTTAAATTCGGTATCTCAACAATATAAAATATGTCGCTATGAATTTGCCCGGCTGGCATACCCAACGAAAATTGTTAGTAATACCTTCCGATAATTGAGGTAGCATTCGTGCAACTAGTGACAGATTACAGGCGCACTTAGCGGACGACCCAATCCATAATTTTTTTCTATTTTATTCATTATTTAAAGATATTGTAAGCCCAATGAGTATGTTATTATAAGTCCTATAATTCCAACAAAACATCCTATATAACTAGACTTTACTTGTTGTTTACTTCTGCCTTGGTTATACTTATTATCATCTTTAAGTAGAGTAAGAATCTATTGGGTTTCTATTTCATACATAAAAAAAGATTCAAATTAAATATTTAGAAAATTAAAACTATGAAAAAAAGCAGAATAATTTCATTTATATCTATCGCAATATTGGGTATGGGTTCAATGATTCTACCATTGTTTTTTCTTGAGGATATAAAACATTACGACTCCCCCTTATTCCCTTTAATTAGAACTGCAATCGAAGGATTATCATTGTACAGTCTAGGCTTTTTAATTTTTTCAGGTTTTATTGTTAAGTTATTTAGTGATGAGTCCTCCTGGAAAATTGGATTAATGGGTATGGTCTTATTTCCATTAGCTGCGATATGTGAAATGATAGTCGATTTGTCCTCACATAGTATTTTCCCTATTGAATTTATACTTTATGGAATATATTCAATTCCAATAATAATTGGAGCATATTTATCTCAATCTATTCGATGGTTTGTTATGAAAAT
>TARA_B110000285_G_scaffold227831_1_pt1 | contig 11466 bp, 9 predicted proteins | sample TARA_B110000285 | Tara Oceans TARA_B110000285 (sample SAMEA4397756) | marine metagenome | biome: Polar Biome; feature: [SRF] surface water layer (ENVO:00010504); material: water (ENVO:00002006), including particulate matter (ENVO:01000060) such as... | depth 5 m
ATTCTGAATTTGTTGTTCCATTGGTGAAAGCAATGCAAGAACAACAAACACTTATTCAAAGCCAGCAGGCACTGATAAAGAAACTAGAAGAAAGAATAACTACTTTAGAAAAAAAGTAAAAGAATCACCCTTCTCGCCTAACACTAATTGTGTTTAAATATATGATTATGATCTAGTTTATGGCAAAATGTAAAGGGCATTAAAATGCACTTTACATTTACCGTTAGGTCACATTAATTAGATGTTTTTATTGTAATCACCTGTCGAAGTCCCAGGTTGTGAGTTATTCTATTATTTTGTCATTATGACTTAATCTCGGCAATTAGCTGCAATCATGTTTACTGATATATCCGGGTATGCACCCCTTGCAACAAAATGAAGAAAAAGCTATACAAACCGGTCAAATCGACTGGCCTTTTTTGTCTTGGATAACCTAAACCTTCATCGGGTCTAAAGTCCTTAGAGCCCCTTCCAAACTTTTAACGCCTTCAAAAACGAGATAGAGTCTTTCTTTACGTTCTTTCATTTGGGTTTTGGCGGGATTCATTTGAACAAATTGCAAAATATATTGAAACTGAGAAGTCTGATAAAATCGGGAATTTTTGCTTGATACAAAATAGCAAAGCATCTTTTCGTTTTTCAACACTATTTTTTCAAACCCAAGCTTTTCAGCTACCCATTGTAACCGTACTCCATTAATAAGGTGAATGGTTTCTTGAGGTACTTCTCCAAATCTATCTTTAAGTCCTTTTTCGTATTGAACCAGCTGATTCTCTGTTTTTACATCGGCCAAGGCTTGGTATAATGTCAACCGCTCATTCACACTATTTACATAGTCACTAGGAATCAATATTTCCAAATCCGTGTCCAACTGACAATCCTTTACGAAATGGGTAACATTGGCTTCTTCCTCCTTGAATAAATCTTTGAATTCAGTTTCCTTTAATTCTGTAATCGCTTCGTCCAATATCTTTTGATAAGTCTCGAACCCAATATCGGCCATAAAACCAGACTGTTCTCCACCAAGCATGTTACCTGCTCCGCGGATATCTAAATCTCGCATGGCAATGTTAAACCCACTACCCAAATCAGAAAATTGTTCTATAGCTTCAATTCTTTTTCGTGCTTCTGGTGTTAAACTACTTGTTGGTGGAGCCAACAAGTAACAAAATGCTTTTCTATTACTTCGTCCTACTCGTCCCCTCATCTGGTGCAAATCACTCAATCCAAAATTGTGTGCATTGTTAATCAAGATGGTATTGGCGTTTGAAATATCTAAACCAGATTCAATAATTGTAGTAGCAACCAACACATCAAATTCATGTTCCATAAAGCCCATCATTACTTTTTCGAGCTTATGCCCTTCGAGCTGGCCATGGGCTATTCCGATTCGAGCTTCTGGGCAAAGTCGTTGAATAATACCCGTAACCTCTCTAATATTCTCAACTCTATTATTTACGAAAAAAGCCTGCCCGCCACGACTAATTTCGTAATAAATAGCATCTCGAATTACTTCTTCATTGAAGGGCTTTAATATAGTTTCAACTGGTTGACGATTCGGCGGTGGTGTATTAATGACACTTAAATCCCTTGCTTTCATCAACGAAAATTGAAGTGTTCTAGGTATTGGGGTTGCCGTTAAAGTCAGCGTATCCACGTTCTCTTTAATTGTCTTCAATTTGTCTTTTACACCAACACCAAATTTTTGCTCCTCATCAATAATCATTAAACCCAAATCTTTGAATTTAACATCCTTACCAACAATTCTGTGGGTGCCAATTAATATATCGACTTTACCCTCGGCCAGGTTTTTAAGCGTATGTTTTTGGTCCTTTGTGCTTTTAAAACGATTTATATAATCCACCGTGCATGGCAAGTCTTTGAGTCGATCTTTAAAGGTTTTGTAATGCTGATAGGTTAAGACCGTTGTTGGTGCCAGAACTGCAACTTGCTTACTATCACAAACGGCTTTAAATGCAGCTCGAATAGCAATTTCAGTTTTTCCAAAACCTACATCCCCGCAGATAAGCCTGTCCATAGGATGTGCTTTTTCCATGTCTTCTTTAAAGTCAGCAGTAGCTTTGGATTGATCTGGCGTGTCTTCATATATAAATGAACTCTCCAATTCAAATTGAAGGTAATTATCAGGAGCAAATGCAAATCCCGGAGCGGCTTTTCTTTTGGCGTAAAGTTTTATTAAATCGTAAGCTATTTCCTTGACCTTCGACTTGGTTTTTTGTTTTAAAACCTTCCAAGTTTGGGTTCCGAGCTTATTTATTTTAGGCGGTGTTCCATCTTTTCCAGAAAAGCGAGCTATCCGGTGTAAAGAATGAATGCTGACATAAAGAATATCACTGTCTTTATAAATAAGGCGAATTGCTTCTTGTTCTTTTCCATTATTTTCAATGATTTGAAGTCCATCAAATCTTCCTACACCATAATCTATGTGAGTTACATAATCTCCTTTTTGAAGGCTTGTGAGTTCTTTTATAGTAAGGGCTTGTTTGGCTTTGCTAAAACCATCCTTTAAACGAAACCTATGATAACGTTCAAAAATTTGGTGATCGGTATAACAGGCAATTTTCAAATCAGAATCAACAAAACCTTCATGCGCCGATTGCAAAACAGGAGCGAAATCAACGCTAGAATCAATATCCTCAAAAATGGCTTGGAGTCTTTCCATTTGGCGAGCTTGCGCCGACAAAATAAAACATTGATTTCCAGCATCTTTATGACCATGTAAATCAAGGCCCAACATCTCGAAGTTCTTGTTAAACGTGGGTTGAAGTTTTTGGTTAAAATGAAGTTCTAAACTTGCATTTCCAACGGTATTACCTCCATACTCTATAAAACGATGGTTTTCTAAACCCAAATCGAAATCGTTTTTTTTCAAGTAAAGAATATCAGGACTTTTTTGGATAGAGTCTTCAGAAAGTTTTGAAAATGCTTCTTGTGCTACTTCGAATGATTTCTGCATATGGTCACGACTCAAAACCCTATCTTTCAACCAAATAGTTGAATGTTTTGGAATAAAGTCTAGAATACTCTCACGAGATTCCATCAACTGTTGATCCTGAACATTGGGTAATATGTGAATTTTCTTATAATTCTTTTTGGATAGTTGAGAAGCTGGGTCAAAGGTTCTTATGGACTCAATTTCATCGCCAAAAAACTCAACACGATAAGGGTCATCATTCGCAAAAGAAAAGACATCTACTATTCCACCTCTAATGGCATATTGCCCGGGGCCGGTTACAAAACTTACCCTCTCGAAATGATATTCTTGTAGCAGTTCATTGATAAAATCCAATCCATAATCCTCGCCAACTTTAAGTTCTAACAAACTCTTTTTAAGTTGTTTTTTGGTAACTACTTTTTCACTCAAAGCTTCCCCATAAGTCACGATTACCATCCACGATGGATTTTTAACAATCATGTCCAAGGTTTCGGCACGCATCAATATATTGGTGTTATCAGTTGATTCTAATTGGTAAGGATATTTTAAAGGTGAAGGGAAGAAAAAGACTTTATCTTCTCCCAAAATATCTTGAATATCATTAAAAGCATAAGCAGCATTCTCTTTGTCATTTAAAACTACCAAATGCAAACCGTGCATTTTTTTAACTGCAGCGGCTATGAAAAATTGAGTTGCGCTGCCTCTTAACCCTGATAAATGAATGTTAGAATTAGGAAACTCTTTGACATGAGTTTCAAGCTCCGTTAATTGCGGCCAAGAAAGAAATCCATTGTTAAAATCGCTTTTAGTGATACTCATAATGTAGATTAGCGATGTTAGGTTGTTTATTAAGAAATTAAAAAAAATATTATTTCAACAATGCTTCAATCTCTTCCACCATGTTTTTAGACCCTGCATAATAGGGACAACGTTGGTGCAACTCGGTAGGATTTATTTCCATAATTCTTTGATTTCCATCAGAAGCCTTTCCTCCAGCCTGTTCCACTATAAAAGCCAGTGGGTTGCATTCGTATAACAAACGTAATTTTCCATTAGGAGCAGACGTCGTATCTGGGTAAAGGTAAACTCCGCCTTTAATCAAATTGCGGTGAAAGTCAGCTACTAAAGATCCGATGTATCGTCCTGTTTTTTGTTCCTTTTTACACTTGTCTAAATACTTCTGAATGCCGGCGTGAGACTGGTAGTAATTACCTTCATTCATGGAATAAATTTTCCCGTTTTCAGCCGTTTTCATGTCGGCATGAGACAAACAAAATTCACCAATTGAAGGATCCAGTGTAAATCCGTTTACTCCCGCTCCAGTAGTATAAACCAACATAGATGATGATCCATAAAGCACATATCCTCCAGCAACTTGCTCGGTTCCAAGTTGTAGAAAGTCATTCATGGTTGCAAGTCTTCCGATTTCCGATTTTCTTCTAAAAATCGAGAAAATGGTTCCTATGGATACATTCACATCAATATTTGAAGATCCGTCAAGAGGATCCATAGCAACAACGTATTTTCCATTGCGAGAATTCTCATTTTCAAAAGCAATGAAATCGTCGTTTTCTTCCGAGGCTATTCCGCAAACCTCACCCCCATTCTTTAAAGCACGAATAAAAACCTCATCAGCAAACACATCCAATTTTTGTTGCTGTTCGCCTTGAATGTTTTCTGACCCTGCAGCTCCAGCAATATCAACCAAACCTGCTTTGTTAACCTCTCGGTTTACAATTTTAGAGGCAAAACCAATATCTCTCAACAATCTGGATAAGTCTCCACCTGCAAAAGGAAAATCATCTTGTTTATCAATTATAAATTCATCTAAGGTTGTTACTGCAATCATGCTTTTTTATTTGGGCTGCAAATATCGGTAAAATGACTGGGAAATATTTGAAGGCATAGCTTACATTATTTCAATTAATTTGTAACATGGAAAAAAGTCTCGATTCCCTTTACCTCAATAAAAAAGAACCAAATAAAAGTTGCTCTGTTTTTGCTACAACGGTAAAATGTTGTTTTTTCTTTGGGCCGAAAAGAAGAGCTCATGGCCTTGTGTTTTGTTTGTAAATGAAAAAAAAATGACTATCCGAAATTAGGCTGTGAAGAGAGAAAACAAACCAAATTTATAGAGTAGGCATCAATGGAGACATTTATTTAAAAGAATTAAATTCATTAATTGAAATCGCAATTTCGGTTAGAAAACAGAAAATAAAATGAACAAAACACAAATACGTCAAGGAAAACCCGATGACATTTCAGAGTTATTGGAATTAATTAAGGAACTAGCAATTTTCGAAAAAGCCGAAAATGAAGTTATAATGACCGAAAAACAACTTATGGAAGATGGATTTGGGCCAAACAAACAATTTCATTTTATTGTTGCTGAGAGTGATAATAGTATTCAAGGTATTGCCTTATACTTTTATAAATTCAGCACCTGGAAAGGAAAAGTAATTCATTTGGAAGATTTAATTGTAAAGCAAAACTTGAGGCAAAATGGAATTGGGACTTTGCTTTTTGAGGCTATTTTAGAAATTGCAAAGAAGGAAAAAGCTTATCGTATGGAATGGCAAGTGCTAGATTGGAATGAACCTGCAATTAAGTTTTATGATAAATACAAAACGGAATATGGAAACGAATGGCTCAATTCAAGGTTGAATTATGAGCAATTGCAGAGCTTTAATTAGGATAAAGTTGCCCACATCGATAAGTTTTTATCGTTATGGTTTAGTCTCCAGTATGTTTTAATTAGAAGAGCGTTTTAGTTTAACGTTTAATTTAGAACACTAACAAAACCCTTCATATCTGTCAAATTCCGCCAATTAAATCACAAAAAAAGACTTGAAAATACCTGTCATTCATTTCAATCTAATGGTTAATTTTGCACATCTTTTTTGAACCTAAAAATGTACTGCCGTGGGAATGAAACTGTCTGAGTTTAAATTCGATCTACCACTAGATTTAATTGCACAACATCCGAGTAATAGACGAGATGAGTCTAGATTGATGGTTGTTGATCGTAAAACTGGCGTTATTGAACATAAAATGTTTAAGGATGTCCTTGATTACTTTAGTGATGAAGATATTATGGTGTTGAATGACACCAAAGTTTTCCCTGCACGTTTGTATGGTAACAAGGAAAAAACTGGAGCCGTAATTGAAGTTTTTCTTTTGAGAGAACTCAATAAAGAAAGTAGACTTTGGGATGTTTTAGTTGATCCTGCTCGTAAAATCAGAATTGGAAACAAGTTGTATTTTGGTGATGATGATTCATTAGTAGCAGAGGTAATCGACAATACAACGTCACGTGGTCGTACCCTTCGCTTTTTATTTGAAGGAACTTACGAAGAGTTTAAAGCCAAATTGTATAGCATGGGTGAAACACCTTTGCCTAAGTACGTTACTCGTCCTGTAGAAGAAGAAGATGACGAACGTTATCAAACTATTTTCGCGAAAAACGAGGGAGCTGTGGCTGTTCCTACTTCTGGTCTTCATTTTAGTCGTGAACTAATGAAAAGGCTTGAAATTAAAGGCGTAGATTTTACTAATCTTACTCTTCATGTTGGTCTTGGAACTTTTCGTCCGGTGGATGTTGAGGATTTGACCAAACATAAAATGGATTCCGAAGAAATGACGATTAACCAAGAATGTGTAGATAGAGTAAATCTAGCTAAAGCAGACAAAAAGAAAATTTGTGCTGTTGGTACTACTGCATTAAGAGCAATAGAAAGCTCCGTAAGTACTTTGGGACATTTAAAACCTTATGATGGCTGGTCGAATAAATTTATTTTTCCTCCTCATAATTTCCAAATAGCTGATTCTTTAATTACAAACTTCCACGAGCCTATGAGTACATTACTTATGATGGTTTGTGCTTTTGGTGGATATGATTTAATGATGGAAGCATATCAAACTGCGATTAAAGAAAAATATAGATTTCTAAGCTATGGTGATGCCTTGTTAATTAAGTAATTCAAATTATTACATAATATTCTATTAAAAAGGAGAACTTTGTTTCTCCTTTTTTTATTTTATAATGTTTCAAAAAGCAACAATAATAGTAGCAGGCGGCAGTGGCAGTCGAATGCACTCGGAAACTCCAAAGCAGTTTTTAAAGCTCAATGGAGTACCCATATTATTGCACACCATCCAACAATTTATTAGCTACGATTCATCTATACAAATTATTCTTGTGCTTCCAGTATCCCATATTCATTTGTGGGAAAAGTTAGTAATAGAATATCCAATAAATCATGTTATTGACTTAGTGGAAGGAGGCGAAACTCGTTACGAGTCGGTTCAAAATGGAATGAAAATTTTAGAGAATAACAAAAACGTGAAAGTTGTTGGAGTTCACGATGGCGTTCGACCGCTAGTTTCACAAACTACAATCTCTACTTGTTTTGAACACGCTTATTTAACCGGTAATGCAATACCCTTTATGCCTATTGATGAAACCTTAAGAAAGATTACGGAACACACCTCACATTGGGTAAACCGCGCTGAATATGTAAGCATCCAAACCCCACAATGTTTTAAAACTGAAATACTACAAAATGCTTATGCTCAAAACTATAACCACACTTTTACCGATGATGCAACTGTTGTAGAATCCATTGGGCAAAAAATGAATTTAGTTGCAGGTAATCGAGAAAATATTAAAATAACCAGACCGGAAGACTTGGTTTTTGCCGAAAAATTAATAGCTCAATAATGAAAGAAGATATTCGGAAATATTCTATAGACGAACTACTATTAGTTATTCAGGAAATGGGCGAAAAACCATTCAGAGCAAGCCAAATACAAGAATGGATTTGGGGGAAATCAGCACAATCGTTTGATGAAATGACAAGTCTTTCAAAAGAATTGAGAGAGCGATTAAAAGAACGTTTTGACATTTTACCAATAGCAATTTCTGAATTTCAAAAAAGTGGAGACGGAACTTTTAAATTAGCATTTACAACACACGATAAAAAAGTAGTAGAAGGAGTTTTAATTCCAACTGCAAAAAGAATGACCGCTTGTATTTCATCGCAAGTTGGTTGTAGTTTATCTTGTGCTTTTTGCGCAACTGGTCGTTTGAAAAGACTTCGTAATTTAACGGCTGCAGAAGTTTACGATCAAGTAGTTGCCATAAGAGATTTGGCCGAAAAAGAATACCAAAAACCACTGACCAACATTGTTATAATGGGAATGGGCGAACCTCTTTTGAACTATGCTGAAATGATGAAAGGGATTTCATTTGTAACCTCCGAAAAAGGGTTAGGAATGAGTCCGAAAAGAATCACCCTTTCCACTGCTGGTATTTCCAAAATGATTAAAAAATTAGGTGATGACCAGTCTCGAATAAAATTAGCTGTTTCATTACACGCCGCTAACGATAAAAAACGAAGTTCTATAATGCCAATTAACGACCAGAATAATTTGGAAGTTTTGGCCGAATCACTGCAATATTATTATGAAAAAACAAAACAACCAGTAACCTTTGAATATATAATTTTTCGAGATTTTAATGACACTTTAGAAGATGCTAAAGAACTTTTAGCGTTTTGCAAAAAAGTACCTTCTAAAGTCAATATTATAGAATACAACTCCATTGATGATGGTGAATTTCAACAAGCAGACCCAGATAAAGTAGATGCTTTTGCAGCTTTTTTAGAAAAAAACGATGTGGTTGCCGTGGTTCGTCGAAGTCGAGGGAAAGATATTGACGCAGCATGCGGGCAATTAGCAAATAAAAATAAAACTGCTAATGAATTATTCAATACCTAGAGCAATTAAGGATAATTTTGGCGCTCCAAATCAAATATGTCGGTAGTTGATGAAATAAAAAAGCCCATTGCTGGGGAAATGGCGGAATTTGAAACCAAATTTAGGGCTTCAATGAAAAGTTCTGTTCCATTATTAGACAAAATTACTCACTACATTATTAAAAGAAAAGGAAAACAAATGAGACCTATGTTTGTTTTTCTTTCGGCTAAAATGTTCGGGGGTGTCTTGGAGTCAAGTTACAATGCCGCTTCCTTAATTGAGCTATTGCATACCGCTACCTTAGTGCATGACGACGTTGTCGATGATGCTAGCCATCGTCGTGGATTTTTCTCATTAAATGCGCTTTGGAAAAACAAAATTGCCGTTTTAGTTGGAGACTACTTATTGAGCTCAGGACTTCTTTTAGCCATTGATAAAGGGGAGTTCGAGTTACTTAGAATCGTTTCTAAGGCAGTGAAGCAAATGAGCGAAGGAGAGCTTTTGCAAATCGAAAAAACACGAAGCCTTAATATGGAAGAAAGTGTTTATTTTGAAATCATAAAAGCAAAAACCGCCACACTAGTTGGCGCCTGTTGTGCTGCAGGAGCTTCTAGCACAGGTCAATCACCAGAAATAGTGGAGAAAATGCGACTCCTTGGGGAAAAGGCAGGAATTGCATTTCAAATTAAAGATGACCTTTTTGACTTTGGATACGGTGAAAATATTGGTAAGCCCACGGGAATAGACATCAAGGAAAAGAAAACTACTTTACCCCTAATTTATGCTCTTAATAATACCGGATATTGGGAGCGACGTAAAATTATGAACTTGGTAAAAAACCATAACGAAAACACGGCTAAGGTCGCAGAAGTTATTGAATTTGTTAAACAAAGTGGAGGCATAGAATATTCCATTGAAAAAATGAATGAATTTACTACTGAAGCGAAATCAATTCTAAAAGAATTACCTCAAAATGAAGCCAATAGATCACTCGAAAAACTAATTGACTATACTATATCCCGAAAGAAGTAGAAAGCTTTCAATTGCAGACAGAAGGTTACATTTGCAATTCCATAAAAAATTATGCTAAGCAAAGTAGAAGAACTCATAAAAGAAGTAAAATCCCTACAGGCCGATTCAGCTGATGTGGCGGAAAAACTTAGAATTAAATACCTAGGTCAAAAAGGAAAAGTAAAAGATCTTTTTGCTGATTTTAGAAATGTGCCTGGTGATAAAAAGAAAGAGTTTGGGCAAAAACTTAATGAATTAAAAAATTTAGCAGAAGATAAAATTGCAGAGTTAAAATCTGCCACTGAAGATAATAGCCATTCAAAACAACAAAAATTTCATGATTTAAGTTTACCCGGTGAAGAAGTTGCAGTTGGCTCTAGGCACCCCATTAGTTTGGTAAGACAAGAAATTATTGAAGTATTTTCTCGAATAGGATTTACAGTTTCTGAAGGCCCTGAAGTAGAAGATGATTGGCACAACTTTACTGCTTTAAATTTTCCAGAGGAACATCCTGCAAGAGATATGCAGGACACTTTTTTTGTGAAAAACGTTTTTTCGGATGAAGAACTCGCTCTTAGAACTCATACCTCATCGGTACAAGTACGAGTTATGGAAAATGAAAAACCACCCATTAGAACTATTTCTCCGGGTCGTGTTTTTAGAAACGAAGCTATTTCTGCTCGAGCTCATTGTATGTTTCATCAAATAGAGGGACTTTACATTGATGAGGCTGTAAGTTTTGCCGATATGAAACAAACTTTACTCTATTTTGCTCGAGAATATTTTGGAGAAAAAGCAAAAATAAGATTACGACCTTCCTATTTTCCCTTTACAGAACCAAGTGCAGAGGTCGATGTATGGTGGGGTTTAGAGAATGAAAGTGATTATAGAATAACAAAAGGAACAGGTTGGTTAGAAATAATGGGCTGTGGAATGGTTGACCCTAATGTGCTAAAAAATTGTAATATTGACCCCGAAGTGTATAGCGGATATGCATTTGGAATGGGAATCGAGAGAATTGCAATGAATAAGTACGGAATCAATGATTTGAGGATGTATTTTGAAAACGATGTTCGCTTTTTAAGGCAGTTTTCAGGCGCAACTCACTGATTTACTTGATCTAAGAGAGGTCAAAAAAAACAGTGCCCTTTTCAAATAAATATTTTTCTTTGCAAAGAATTTAAAACTCAAAACTGAATACAATGTCAGATGTAAAAAGTAAAGTAATCTCTATCATAGTTGACAAACTAGGAGTAGAAGAATCAGAAGTAACAAACGAAGCGAGCTTCACAAATGATCTAGGAGCTGATTCTTTAGACACCGTGGAGCTTATCATGGAATTTGAAAAAGAATTCAATATTGCAATTCCAGACGATCACGCTGAAAATATTGCAACGGTAGGTGACGCAGTAACATATATTGAAAAGACTGTTTAGGCAGTTTTTCTTTCTAAATAATTCTATAAAAATTCATGGAGCTTAAGCGAGCTGTAATAACTGGACTGGGAGCCTTAACCCCTATCGGAAATACTACTTCCGAGTACTGGGAAGGGCTCATTAATGGCACATCAGGTTCCGCAGCTATTACAAATTTCGATGCTTCTAAATTTAAAACTCAATTTGCTTGCGAATTGAAAAACTTCGACGTTCTTGATTTTATTGACAGAAAAGCGGCCCGCAAAATGGACCCTTTTTCTCAATATGCAACGGTTGTTTCAGATGAAGCGGTAGCTGATTCTGGGA
>TARA_B110000285_G_scaffold235595_1_pt1 | contig 11456 bp, 8 predicted proteins | sample TARA_B110000285 | Tara Oceans TARA_B110000285 (sample SAMEA4397756) | marine metagenome | biome: Polar Biome; feature: [SRF] surface water layer (ENVO:00010504); material: water (ENVO:00002006), including particulate matter (ENVO:01000060) such as... | depth 5 m
GAACATAATAAAAACCATTAACGTATGCTATTGAAGTCATCTTAGCCAGGTTATGATACCCCTTTTTATTTTTAGCTAAAAAGACAATCTGGTACCCATCATCTCTTCTGGTTTTATCGGTATGATCATCACATACATAAAATTCACAGCCAACTATAGGTTTTATGGGTTGTTCATCTTCTTCCAATAATTTATTATGGGCATTTATCGCTTTTATAAAATGAAAAGCACCCATTAAATTAGCATGATCTGTAAGGGCAACTGCAGGTATTTTATATTGCGCTGTAGCGGTAACTAACTGACTGACTCTTGAAGTGGCTTGTAAGACTGAAAACTGAGAGTGGTTGTGTAAATGAACAAAGGGAGCAGAAGACAGTGCAGAACTATCGGCTTCTGAAATTAAAATGGCTTGGGAAGGACTTTCTTTTTTTGTTAACTGTTCTGAAGCTTTTTTTAGGTTTTGATGTGTTAACCCAGCAACCTTAAATGGAGGTTGTGCTTTTAAATCTTGCGTTTGCAAGGCTTGATTATTAAATGCCTTAGGATGAATTAATTCTTTACGTAATAATTCTAATAAAGCTCTTGTGGTAGCCTCCACATCTGCTGTAGCGTTATGAGCGTCTTCAAAGCCTTCTTGAAATAAAAAGTGATACAGTTCAAAAAGAGTAGGTAGCTTAAATTTTCCGCCACGTCCACCAGCAATTTTACATAATTGTGCAGTTTCTTCAGTACAGGTATCGATTACCGCCTTCTGCTCAAATATATCTAAACGGCCAGAACGGAGATATTCTGCCCCCATTATGCTTCTGTCAAAACTCACATTATGACCCACAACATACTCCACTTGGTTTAAAGCTGAATGAAATTTATCCAGCACCTGTGACAATGGAACACCCTGCGACTCAGCTAAGGCTGTTGAAATACCATGGATCTTCTCTGAATCATATGGAATTGTATATCCCTCGGGCAAAATTAAATAATCTTCATTACTAATTAATGCCCCTTTAGCATCATGAATTTGCCATGCAATCTGAATACAACGCGGCCAGTTATCACTATCAGTAAGTGGAGCCTTCCATCTTTTGGGTAAGCCCGTCGTTTCGGTATCAAAAATTAAATACATAAAAACGAATGTACCTATTTCCGCTTGACAGAAAAAATGGTTTTATCCTGAGTTATTAACGAATTCCTTTTAAATTTAAATATCCAAATTTGTACCTTCACAAAAAAAACTATCAACACGACTCTAGCCGTTTTTGATGCTTTAGACTCTCAAAAAGCAATAGAAAAAGCATTTTTTGAGAGGCAGTGTGTCCAGGTAAAAGGCTTTGTGGGTTCTGGTTTTTCTTTTAGAATTGCCGCTGCTTTCCAAAAACAAAAACACACCCTTCTTTTAGTGCTTGACAATGCAGAGCAAGCTGCCTATTATCTCAATGATTTTGAACGATTATTAAGTTCTGCAGATGTACTCTATTTTCCAGCAAGTTATCGACAACCATATGCTCAAGAAACAACGGACAATGCAAATGTTCTGCTTCGATCTGAAGTATTAAAAAAAATATGCGGATCTAAAAAACCAAGAATTGTGGTTACGTATCCTCAGGCAATTTTTGAAAAGATAATTTCTCAACACACCCTAAAACGCATCACCTTTAAAGTGATTAAAGACACCACACTTTCTTTAAGTTTCATTAATGAAAGTCTTTTTGAAATGGGATTTGAACGGGTTGATTTTGTGACAAGTCCTGGAGAATTTGCCGTTCGTGGGGGGATTATTGATGTATTTTCCTTTGCTTACCAACACCCATACAGGATTGAATTTTTTGACGATACTGTAGAGCGTCTTTGTAGTTTTGATGTGGAAACTCAGCGCTCCATTACGTCTTTTGATTCTATTGAATTACTACCTGATACATCTAATAATGACTTTACAGACAAGCGTAAAACAATTTTAGAATTTTTCCCAGAGCAGAGCAGTTTTATTTTTTTCAACTTTGATAAAACAACTGAACAGCTTCAAATTCTTTACGATAAAGCGATAGAAACTTTTTATTCTACGGAAGTTACTACCCAATATCCTCCTGAAACGCTTTTTGTAAATAAAGAAGAGTGGATTAAAGCTAGTCAAAATAAATCTGTTTTGGTTCTTGAGCCCACTGATCAAATGATTATTAAAGAGCTTATTCGTGTAAAACAGAGTCCTCAGCCAGCCTTTAATAAACAATTTGATTTACTTATTACCCACCTTAATTGCAATCATGATGATGGCTTTGAAAACACTTTGTTTTGCAGTAATGAACAGCAAACTAAACGCTTTCATGACATCTTTCAAGAATTAGAAAAAACTGTACACTATAAAACAAAAGTATTATCAATTTTTGAAGGCTTTGAAGATCTTGAGGCTAAACGGGCATGTTTTTCTGATCATCAAATTTTTGAGCGGTATCATAAATACCAACTCAAATCTGATTCCGCAAGAAAACAAGCGTTAAATCTCAAAGAATTAACGCAAATGGAAGTGGGAGATTATGTAACTCACATTGATCATGGAATTGGAACTTTTGGCGGCCTTCAGCGTATTGAAGTAGAAGGAAAATGGCAAGAAGCTATTAAATTAATTTATGGGGAACGCGATATTCTATACCTGAGCATTCACTCACTTCATAAAGTTAGCAAGTATAATGGTAAAGATGGCGCCGTTCCTAAGATTTATAAATTAGGCTCAAAAGCTTGGAAATCCCTAAAACAAAAAACAAAAACTAAAGTTAAAGAAATTGCTTTTAACCTCATTGAATTATATGCCAAAAGACGACAAAAAATCGGCTTTGCTTTTGACCCTGACAGTTACCTTCAATGGGAATTAGAGGCCTCTTTTATGTATGAAGACACTCCGGATCAAGGGAAGGCAACCCAAGCAGTTAAGGCGGATATGGAATCCCAGCAACCCATGGACCGTTTGGTTTGTGGAGATGTTGGTTTTGGGAAAACAGAGATAGCGATTAGAGCTGCTTTTAAAGCTGTCGATAATAGTAAGCAAGTTGTTATCTTAGTACCCACCACTATACTCGCCTTTCAACACTATAAAACATTTTCTAAACGATTAGAAGAGTTGCCAGTTCGGGTAGATTATCTCAACCGCTTTCGCACTGTAAAGGATCGTAATCAAATATTGCAAGATCTAGAGGCGGGAAAAATAGACATCTTAATTGGCACACACCAATTGGTAAACAAAAATGTTATTTTTAAAGATTTAGGCTTGCTTATTGTGGATGAAGAACAAAAATTTGGTGTTGCTGTAAAAGAAAAAATAAGGTCCCTCAAAGAAAATATTGATGTATTAACCTTAACCGCTACACCCATCCCTAGAACCTTACAGTTTAGCTTGATGGCGGCACGAGATTTATCGATAATTGCCACCCCACCTCCAAACAGATATCCTATTGAAAGTGAAGTGGTTCGCTTTAGTGAACCCTTAATTAGAGATGGTATTATGTATGAATTACAACGTGGTGGCCAGGTGTTTTTCATTCATAATAGAGTAGAAAATATTGCAGAAGTAGCGGGGCTTGTTCAGCGTTTGGTCCCAGACGCAAGAATTGCAATTGGTCATGGACAATTAGAAGGAAATAAGTTGGAAAAAATACTTTTAGGGTTTATGCAACGAGAATATGACATTCTTATTGCTACCACCATTATTGAAAATGGATTGGATGTTCCAAATGCGAATACAATTTTTATAAATAATGCCAATACTTTTGGCTTAAGTGACCTGCACCAGATGCGAGGAAGAGTGGGCAGAAGTAACAAAAAAGCTTTTTGTTATTTTATAACCCCTGAGCATAGTGCAATGAGTAGTGAAGCTCAAAAACGAATTAAAACTATTGAGCAATTTTCAGCGCTTGGCTCAGGAATTCAAATTGCGATGAAAGACCTTGAAATTAGAGGTGCAGGAGATTTATTGGGAGGTGAACAAAGTGGTTTTATAAATGAAATGGGTTTTGAAACATATCAAAAAATCCTTCAAGAAGCAATTGATGAACTCAAAGAAAATGAGTTTAAAGAACTTTATGAAGAAGATCAAAATGATGAGATAAAAACCTACGTTAAAGAGGTACAAATTGATACAGATTTTGAATTATTTATTCCTGATGATTATGTGAATATTGTGAAAGAACGTCTTACGCTTTACCAAGAACTTAGTAAAGTAAAAACCTCTTCTGAATTACTTGACTTTGAAAGTAAACTCTTAGATCGTTTTGGGCCTCTTCCAGAAACCGCAAAAGAACTTTTAGACAGTATGCGACTTAAATGGGTGGCGACGAAATTAGGAATAGAGCGATTGATTATTAAAAGAGGAGCGTGTATTTGTTATTTTATTTCTGATCAACAAAGTGCATTTTTCCATTCAGAAGCCTACTCCTTTTTATTAATTCAAATTCAAAAGGAACCCGAGCGATTAGCATTAAAAGAAAAAAACACCTCAAGTGGACCAAAGTTACTTTTAGTAATTCAATCTATAGAAGAGATTAAAACACTAACGGGAATACTTCAAGGTTTAGTTTTCACTAAAGAGACTTCAGTTTCTTAATTTCTTCAAAAGCACTACTTACCTGTTGCTCATCAATTAAAATTGTAAATTCATTGGAGGTAGAAATTATTTCATTTACATTAATTCCCTCCCATGAAAGGCGTTGGAAAATAAAATAATAAATTCCAGGGATAGTGACATTTTCTGTTGGAAGTTTTATGGTGATAGAAGATAGGTTTTCCACTTTTGAATGGCAGATTTCTTTTTTAAAAAAAACATCAACTAAGGGTGAAATGTTTTGGCTCACTATAATATTAGACTCTGCTACCCCCCTTGAAGAAGTATAGAATACTTCTTTTTTATGCTCAATTTCTTTTAATAGATGGGCTTGATTTAACAATAAGGTTTCAGAAATTGAAAAGCTATAATCAATTAGAGAGGATCTAACGGTAATATCTCCCATATTTTTCAAAACACCTACTATTTTAGCTGAATCCCTAGAAAAATCTGCATCATCTGAAATACGCTTTAATGACATTACAATGGCTCCACGGTTTACCTTTTTTTTTAAAACCACTTCAATTTCAGGCTGAATTTGTCTTGCTAAAGAAGTTAAATTGATGATTCCGTCTGAAAGTGCAGAAGACAAATAAGGCTTTGTTTTGATGTATGCTGAAACGGAGGAAGCGATGGTTCTCATGACGTTAGGTTTTAAACAAAAGTAGTTATTTAAAACAATTTGTTGTATATAAAACATTATTCGAGCGCTTAAAAGAATTTTGAATATGATTACATTCTTGTATTTAGTTTTTAATTCTTTAGGAAATTTCATCAGAACGAAATTCTAAAAACTTTAGTGTGTATAGAACATAAGAGGTCAAAGCATTCGCCAAAAGAACGAATTTTATGAGGTAATAAAACTCTAGGAGGTCAAAATTCTGCAATTCATGGATTCACATCCATACAAAAAATAGATCCTCTTTTATGAATTAACATATCCACCTAAGCTTTCTCAAATAGATGGTTTTTTTAAAAGAATTTAGCACTTTTATATGAGAAAAGTTATAGCTCTTTCTTCGTCTTGATGACCTAAAAGGCTGTATTGATAAATAATTGTATGATTTAGGGTGATTAAACATATGCTGTTGTCCTTAAAGTGGAAAGATATTTGTTTATTTTTGAGGAAAATTGAAGTGACCATCATGCCAAAACGTTATACAGTAACTGCTGCCCTTCCTTATACCAATGGCCCTATTCATATTGGGCATTTAGCAGGAGTTTATGTGCCTGCAGATATTTATACTCGCTACTTACGAGGTCAAGGAAAAGATGTTGTTTTTATTTGCGGAAGTGATGAACATGGTGTGGCTATCTCACTAAAAGCAAAAAAAGAAGGAAAAACACCCCAAGAGATTATCGATACTTACGATCAAATAATTAGAGATTCTTTCCAACAATTCGGTATTACTTTCGATAATTATTCGCGTACCTCTAGAAAAATTCATTATGAAACAGCTCAAGAGTTTTTTAAGCAACTAGATGAAAAAAAAATATTTGAAGAAATAAATTCAGAGCAATTATATGATCCCGAAGCAAAACAATTTTTGGCAGATAGGTTTGTTACTGGAACCTGCCCAATATGTCAAAATACAGAGGCCTATGGAGATCAATGTGAGAGCTGTGGAAGTAGTTTAAGTGCCACAGAACTTATCAATCCGCAATCTACCATAAGTGGTTCAAAACCTGAATTACAAAAAACAAAACATTGGTACCTTCCTTTGAATAAATATGAAGATTTTATAAGGGACTGGATTCTTAAGGGGCACAAAAAAGATTGGAAACCTAATGTCTATGGGCAAGTAAAATCCTGGATAGATAGTGGTTTACAACCGAGAGCCGTTACACGTGATTTAGATTGGGGAATTCCAGTGCCTGTAAAAGGAGGAGAAGGAAAGGTGCTTTATGTTTGGTTTGATGCTCCCATAGGATATATTTCCTCCACAAAAGAATGGGCAGCACAAAAAGGAATAGACTGGGAGCCTTATTGGAAAGATGAAGACACACAATTGGTTCATTTTATTGGAAAGGATAATATTGTTTTTCACTGTATTATTTTTCCTATTATCCTTCATGCTTCTGAATCATTTATTTTACCCGAAAATGTTCCTGCAAATGAATTTTTAAACTTAGAAGGTGAGAAGATTTCCACTTCCAAAAACTGGGCAGTTTGGCTTCATGAATATTTAGCAGAATTTCCTGATCAGCAGGATGTTTTACGCTATGTATTAACGGCAAATGCACCCGAAACAAAAGACAATGACTTTACTTGGGATGAATTTCAGGCGCGAAATAACAACGAATTAGTGGCCATTTATGGTAATTTCATAAACCGTGTGGTTGTCCTTACACAAAAATATTATGAAGGAGTGGTTCCACCTGCCATATCCTTATTAAAAATTGACACAAACGCTCTTTCGCAGATGGCTGCACTCCCTAAAAAAATAGGAACTGCCATCGAGCTTTATCATTTCAGAGAAGCAAGTCAGCTTTTAATGCAACTTGCGAGAATTGGAAATAAATATTTAGCAGATTCAGAGCCTTGGAAACTCATTAAAACAGATCCTGAACGTGTTAAAACTATCATGAATACAGCACTTCAAATTGCAAGTGGTCTTTCTGTACTTAGTCAGCCTATCTTACCTTTTACTACTGCCAAACTAGAAAACATGCTTAATTTAAATACTGCCAGTTTAAAATGGGGGGATGTTTCAACTAATTCTATTCTAATGCCTGTAGGGCATCAAATTGGAAAAGCTGCTCTTCTTTTTCAAAAGATTGAAAATGAACAAATGGAGCAGCAGCGCTCAAAATTGAAAGCAAGTGCTGCAGTAAATAAAACAGAAACTTTACAAATTGCTCCAATAAAACCCAAAACAAGCCTTGAAAATTTTGAGGCATTAGATTTAAAAGTGGCTGTTATTACTGAAGCAAAAAAAGTAGCCAAAACAAAGAAATTGATGGAGCTAACCGTAAGTTTAGGAAATGAAAAAAGAACTATAGTTTCAGGTATTGCTATTGATTTTAATGCAGAAGACCTTATTGGAAAAAAAGTGACTCTTCTAACTAACCTACACCCAAGAAATCTTAAGGGAATTGAAAGCAACGGAATGATATTGTTGGGTGAAAATACTAAAGGTCATTTTGTGTTTATTTCACCTGAAGCTAAAGAAACCAAAACAGGATTGTCAATTCATTAGATGGAATTGAATTCTTTTATCCCCATAGCATACGATCCTATTTATAGACTCCCATTACCTGAAAATCATCGTTTTCCTATGGAAAAATATGAACTGCTTCCACAACAATTAATTCTTGAAGGTACCTGTAAATCTTCTGATTTATTTATACCAATTACAGCTCCATTAGAAGCAGTTTTACGGATTCATGATAAGGAATATGTAACTCGACTTTGTAATATTAATTTATCTAAAAGTGAATCGCGAAGTATTGGTTTTCCTCTAACAAAAGAACTAGTAAAAAGAGAGTTTATTATTGCAGGAGGAACTATTATGGGTTGTGAAAAAGCGTTTGAAACAGGAATCGCCATGAATATTGCTGGGGGTACTCACCATGCCTTTCATGATCGAGGGGAAGCCTTTTGCTTATTAAATGACCAAGCCATTGCCGCACAATATTTGCTTGACAAAAAAAAAGTCACTCAAATTTTAATTCTAGATTTAGATGTGCATCAGGGAAATGGCACTGCCGCTATTTTTGAATCAAATCCAAATGTTTTTACCTGTTCCGTTCATGGATCAAAAAATTATCCTTTCAGAAAAGAAAAAAGCGACTTAGATATTGCCCTAGAGGATGGTACAGATGACAAAAGCTATTTAGATAAAATCAAAGTAATGATACCCTCATTATTAGATAATATTAAACCTGACTTTGTTTTTTACTTATGTGGCGTAGACGTTTTAAGTACAGATAAGCTAGGTAGGTTAGGGCTTACTATTGAAGGATGTAAAAAACGAGATGAGTTTGTATTAAAGCAATGTAATGCTAGAAATATACCTCTTCAATGTAGTATGGGAGGTGGATATTCTAAAGATATTAAGGTAATTATTGAGGCACATGCTAACACTTACAGGGCGGCAAAATCAATATATACTTAACGCCATGTTTGGCTTTTCATATTAATGGCTGAAATAACAATATCTTTTCTACTGACTTGTCCTACTAAACGATTGTTTTCCATAACAGGGTAACGTCTTCTACCTGATTTTGCGAATAGTGCTGCTGCGTCAAATACACTTAAATTGGCTGCAATAGTTTCTACTTTTTCTGTCATAAAATGAGCAACAGACTTGTCTAAAATGGGCATGTTAAAATAACGACTGTCTGAAATTTCTTTCATACAATCAGCTTCAGAAATAACCCCTACTAGATCACCCTGATCATTTACCACAGGACCTCCAGAAATTTTATGCTTAATAAATATCTCCATAACTTCATGAATAGTTTGCTTTGGATTGAAGAGAATTAATTGATGTGTCATTATATCTGAAACAACCAATTTACTTGGAGTAGGTGTAATTTTTTGGGCGCGTTCGCCTTGAAAACTTTTTATTGGCATGATAAGTAAAGTATTGGTGTTTTCTAAATATAACTAATTTTAGTTAATTTTAATGAGATTTTCTTATTGATACGAGCTTTAATTATTAGAAAACAATTTCTATTGGTTAATAAAATTTTAAAAAATGAAGGTTTTAGGGGTTTTGGGTTGTGGATGGCTAGGAATTCCTTTAGGAAACTTTTTACAAAAGAAAGAATGGCGTGTAAAAGCTTCTAGAAGAAGTAATCAAGGAATAGAATTACTTCAAAAAAATGGGCTAAAAGACTATCAAATAGATGTTACCCCAGAAAAAATAATAGGGGAGGAAGACTTCTTTAAGGAGTTAGATTGTCTTATTATATCCCTACCACCAAACAGGAAAAACCAAGACAGCAACTATGTTAAAAAAATCAGCATAGTCCTCAAAGAAATTGAAAAACTAGCTGTCAAAAGAGTTGTGTTTTTAAGCAGTACCTCTGTCTATGGATCTATTGGTGGAATTTATGATGAAACAGCAACTCCAAGACCAGAAAAACCATCTGCTAAGGAATTGTTTAAATGTGAGCAATTAGTATTAGATTATGCTGATTCGTCAATTATTATTAGACTAGGTGGCTTAATTGGTGAGGATAGAAACCCTATTTTTCAATTACAAGAAAAACTAATTGCAAACCCAAAGGGGTCTATTAATTTTATCACTCAAAGAGATGCCATCGGTGGAATTGAAAAACTCCTTCATCTTCCTTTGGAAAAAGGAGGAATCTTTAATTTGGTGTCACCTCATCATCCAAAAAGAAAAGAATACTATGAATTTATGGCTAAAAAGCACAGCTTACCAACCCCTAAATTTCAAGAGGATAAAATAGTTAATAGAATCATTAAAAGTGATGCTATTTTAAAAGCAACATCTTTTAAATTTAAAGATCATAATTTGTTAATATATAATTGAGTGCTTCGACAAAACTAGTATTGTATTAGCTATCTTAATTGCTAATAACAAATGGGAAAGCAAAACCAATATATCGCACAATTAGAAAAGCTTCTAACGCATTTAAAAAACGCGAAACTAAGCTATTTAAAAGCAGCTGACAATGCTAATACTTCTGAAGAGAAGCGTTATTTCAATCAAGAAGCCCTTTTAAGAAATCGGTTTTTTCAAGAGGTTTTAAGTGAAATACAGTCCTTAGGGATGTCATATGATGACCTGGTTTTGGGTGGTTTTAATTTCAATCAATTGTTAATATCTTCAGTAAATATTCTTAAAGCTTCGGCACTAGAAAAATGCATTCATTCTGATGAAATTTTACTTGAAATATATTTAAAAGTTACTGGTTTTGAAATAGATACTTCAAAATTTGATCGCCATATTCAAGGGATAGAAAAAACCCTTGATGAAAACAAATACTTCGCTTCAACTTCGCTAACTAAAAATCAAGTTAACCGATTATATTAATTGTCTTCCGAGTTTTCTAAATACACTGCGGCATTCTCTTCTTCCAGCGTATTCATTCTAGAAACTAAAGCGTTATAGAATACATAAATTGTATTTAATGAGGGTATTAAAGAATCCTCACGAAAGTGTTGTGTAAAATAAAGGGACTTTTGAACTTGCATTTCTACTACTTTCAAACGGCTACGAATTTGTGGCACTTCTAAAATTCCAGGTAATGTCTTTTTTGAAACTTGTTTTAATCGACTTGAGAGAGTTAGTAAATCCACCTGAACATCTCTGGGGTTTAATTCAGATAAACGATTTAATGACCCGTGGAGCTTTTCAAAATCTTCCCATTCTTCCAAACCTTCTGACTTTAAAAAAGCAGTTGGATAATCTATAAGGATACGATTAAACGTCTGATCTAACTTGAGTGAATCCATTTCTTGAAGAGAAGAAGGTGCCGTTTGATTGCTTGCAGGATCATTTTTACATGATTGTAAAACAGTTAATAGTAGAATTAAATAACCTGCTTTTTTCATCTTCTTTATTTTTTAAAGTCCTAAGGTATTCAACTTTAATAAAAGTATGAGAAAAAATAAAATTTGAAGTAAAAATAAATGAATAGGGAAAGGCCCCTTAATATTGACTTTAAAATAATGAAATGCACATTGTAATGGAATTGCTACGAGTGTCCATCCCACATAATTATGAAATGAAGCAATGCCTCCCTGAAAAGTCCAAAAGTCCAATTTAGGAGCAATTGGTTCCATTACCAGATCTAAAAACAACATAAGGCCTACACCTATAAAAATTTTAGCCCAAAAAGAATCCGTAAAATATTGAGCAATAAATCCTGTAATAAAGATAAGAATACACCA
>TARA_B110000285_G_scaffold118635_1_pt1 | contig 11432 bp, 10 predicted proteins | sample TARA_B110000285 | Tara Oceans TARA_B110000285 (sample SAMEA4397756) | marine metagenome | biome: Polar Biome; feature: [SRF] surface water layer (ENVO:00010504); material: water (ENVO:00002006), including particulate matter (ENVO:01000060) such as... | depth 5 m
GGCGCCGACGAGGCATTTTTAACTGGCACCTTTGGCGCGCAAACGCCCGTCAGCTCAATTGATGGGCGGACCATCGGCGCGGGCGAATTGGGCCCAATGACCACCCGCATCCGCGCGCTTTACAAAGACCTGATCACAGTCGAGGTTGACGCTTAGGCAGCATATACGAAACTTATGCAAAACTTATGGAATAATTATCATGAAAATCGCCATGTGGTCCGGTCCGCGCAACCTCTCAACTGCGATGATGTACGCTTTTGGTAACCGTGCTGATTTCGCGATTTGGGACGAGCCGTTCTACGCACCCTACCTAAAATTGACGGGCGAAGATCACCCCTTGGCCGCCGACATTATCGCGGCGCACGAGACTGATCCGGCGCAGGTTGCAGTGCGTTGTTCAGGCGCAATTCCTGCGCAAAAACCGCATTTCTACATGAAACATATGCCGCATCACATGATCGATGGCGTCCCACTTAATTGGGCAAAAGACTGCGTCAACATCCACCTGATCCGGCACCCCGCGCGCGTAATCACCAGCTATGGAGCAAAGCGTGACACCATCACTGGCTACGACATCGGCTACACCGCTCAAGCAGCGCTTTTTGACAAGATCGGCGGCCTCATCATTGACAGCTCTGACATTCGCCAAGCCCCTGAAGCCATGCTGAAAAAACTGTGTGTGGCGATCGATTTACCGTTTGATCCGGCGATGCTTTCGTGGCCCGCTGGCCAGCGCAAAGATGACGGAATTTGGGCGTCGCATTGGTACAATGTCGTGCATAAATCAACTGGCTTTGCTGGTGCAGAAGGCCCGTTGCCAACCCTAACGGGCGACAATCTGACCTTGCTAGAAAACGCGCTGCCAATTTACGAAAAACTGGCAGCGCATAAGATTTAGGATTTCAGACGACGCTCGCGCGCAGCCAACAACTTCAACCGCAACGCATTCAACTGAATGAACCCCTGTGCATCCGTCTGATCGTAAGCGCCCGCATCATCTTCAAACGTCACGTGGGCTTCGGAATAAAGGCTATGATCGGACCAGCGCGCAACAGTCGTAGCGGACCCTTTGTAAAGTTTGATCTTCACAGTACCCGTCACATGTTCTTGTGATTTGTCGATCAAAGCCTGCATCATTTCGCGTTCCGGCGAGAACCAGAAACCGTTATAAATAAGCTCTGCGTAACGCGGCATGATGCTGTCTTTAAGATGCCCAGCGCCGCTGTCCATCGTGATTTGCTCAATACCACGGTGGGCTTCTAGCAGGACAGTTCCGCCTGGTGTTTCATAAACGCCGCGAGATTTCATGCCGACAAAACGGTTTTCAACAAGGTCCAATCGACCAACGCCGTGCTTGCCGCCAAGCTCGTTCAGCTTTGTCAAAACAGTCGCAGGTGAGAGCATCTCGCCATTAATAGACACTGCATCTCCCTGCTCGAATCCAATTTCAATGAACTCTGGCTCGTTTGGCGCTTTCTCTGGGGACACCGTGCGCTGGTACACATATTCTGGTGCTTCGACGGCGGGATCTTCGAGGACCTTACCTTCGGACGATGTGTGCAACAGGTTTGCATCGACACTAAACGGAGCATCGCCGCGTTTGTCTTTCGCCACAGGGATCTGGTGCAGTTCAGCAAATTCGATCAGCTTCGTGCGGCTGGTCAGGTCCCATTCACGCCAAGGCGCGATGACCTTAATGTCTGGGTTTAGCGCATATGCCGCCAGCTCAAACCGAACCTGATCGTTGCCTTTGCCCGTTGCGCCGTGGGACACGGCATCGGCGCCTTCAAGCGCTGCGATTTCAACAAGACGTTTGGAAATCAGCGGGCGCGCGATGGATGTACCGAGCAGATAAAGCCCTTCATACAGCGCATTGGCGCGGAACATTGGAAACACGAAATCGCGCACGAATTCTTCGCGCAGGTCTTCTATATAGATTTTCGATGCACCCATCGTTTCGGCCTTGGCGCGCGCTGGCTCCAGCTCTTCGCCCTGACCTAGATCGGCTGTAAATGTCACGACTTCGCAGCCATATTCGGTTTGCAGCCATTTCAGGATGATCGAGGTATCAAGACCACCGGAATACGCGAGGACAACTTTTTTCGGAGCGGACATAAGTACGGGCCTTTTCAGAAGTGTGAATTTTTCAGCGGGGTAACGGGTTTTGTTGGGCCGCGCAAGGATAGCGGATTGACGGGGCAGGGCGCGCAATGCAACCAAAGGCAGACGAGATTGATCAGCTAAAGGAAATTGCCCGTGGCTTGGAATATTGTGCGACACGCGTTTGTCATTGTTTTTGGAAATTTAAAGGAAGCTTTGAAGGTGTCAGTGGCGCCATTTATAATGTTGGTTTGTATCATAGCTGTTTCGGCTTTTCTTTTGGGATTGCCCATCGGAGGTGAACAAACGACGCTCGCAAACGCGAATTTCACAGGTTCACTTGCCCTTCTCTTCATTATTATTGCTGTTGCAGTGATGTTTACCTTTGGGTGGATCGCTGTAACATGGCATCGATATATTCTGTTAGAGGAATATCCCGGAGTTGTGCCGTCAATATCGGATCGCCCGATTGGTACTTATATCGCGCGCATGCTGATGATCGTTTTGCAAATGTCATGCGTTATGATCCCTTTGATGTTTCTGGTGCTGCCTTTGATAATGGGTGGTGGTGGCAGCACAATCGCTGGTTTCGTTGGAGTTGTCGGGTTGAATGTCATGCTAACATTTATTTGGTTGCGGCTCAGCGTATCGCTGCCGTCTGTCGCCGTGGGCGAACCAATGGGCAGTGTGGAGGCGTGGACTAAGACAAATGATGTTTGGGAAATGATTTTGGGAATTAGCATCATTGTGATCGTGCTAAACTTCGCCGCGACTACGATCGTTACAACGCTATTTTCCGGTATTCCAGTTGTTTTTGGCGTTTTGAGTATCGCTGTTCAGTGGGTCAGCATGATGGTTGGAATCAGCATTCTTACCACCATCTACGGACATGTTATTGAAGGTCGTTCTCTTACAGGTACTTAAAACGACAAGTTCGCTACAAACGCAGCGTCGCCATCATTCGCTAGTTCTTGAATGGCGTCGCTGGGGTACATCCAGACGGCTTCGTGGCTCACCTCGCGTGGGGGGCCGTGTCGCCGGACCGGCATTGCCGTATAGATATGACATAGCTTTTCAGCGTGCATGTCATAATCGGGCATCCAGACAAATTTGCGGAATGCGCCAAGGCGGCGGGGTTTCGCGATGCTCCACCCTGTTTCTTCGAATACTTCACGGTGAAGCGCTTGCAACAGGCTTTCTCCAACGTCAATTCCGCCACCGGGTAGTTGGAATTCGTAATGCGGGGCTGCTTGGTAGGTCAGCAAAAGCTGTCCTGCGTTGGGCAAAATTGCATAGACACCAGCGCGCAATGTGTACTGCTGCCCGACTTTGGGTGAATTTCCGTACCGTTTGATCATCGTTGCCCCCTTGGACCGCGGCTTGTCCTGCCTATATAGGCGCGGTATGCCAATTGCGCACATGTAAGGAAAGCCCATGACCACTGGCAAGATTGCTTGGGACGATACCGTCCTGCCATTTCAGCTTGATGCTTCTGATATTCGGGGGCGCGTTGCACGTTTGGATACGGCGTTTGAGGAAATTCTGGCGCAGCACGATTATCCTGTGCTGATCGAAAGCTTGGTCGCAGAGATGGCGCTGTTGACCGCGATGATTGGTCAATCGATGAAAACCCGTTGGAAGTTGTCGTTGCAGGTCCGCGGCGATGGTCCTGCGCGTCTTATCGCCACCGATTATTATGCGCCGACCGCTGATGGTGAACCGGCTCGCATTCGCGCCTACGCGTCGTATGACAAGGAAACGCTGGATCACAGTGCTGTGCCGTTTAGTCAGATCGGCAAAGGTTACTTTGCGATCCTCATTGATCAGGGTGAGGACATGACCCCGTACCAAGGGATCACGCCGATTGCCGGTGGATCACTGGCATCTTGTGCCCAGACGTATTTTTCGCAATCAGAGCAGTTGCCGACACGGTTCGAGCTGTCCTTTGGTCGTAGCCAAGTGCCTGGTGAAACAGAGCAATGGCGCGCTGGTGGTATGATGCTGCAGCACATGCCGAAGGCGTCCCCTGAAATGTCCGGTGAAGGCGGATCTGGCGAAGATGGTTTAATCGAGGCGTCTGACATTCTGACGGCGGGCGAAAGTGAAAACTGGATTCGTGCCAACGCATTGCTGGATACGGTCAATGAGATCGAATTGATCGGCCCGACGGTAACTCCAGCTGATTTGTTGCTTCGCCTGTTCCATGAAGAAGAGCCGCGCGTTTATGACCCGCAGCCTGTCAAATTTGGGTGCACCTGTTCCGAGAATAAAGTGCGCCAGTCTTTGTCGATCTATTCGGCCAAAGACATCAAATATATGACAACGGACGATGGCACGGTCACCGCTGATTGTCAGTTCTGCGGATCGCATTATGTCTTTGACCCAACATCGCTTGGGTTCGAGGCGAAAAGTGAAGACGCCTGATCTACGCCAAGCTTTGATGGATGCGCTGTCTAAGACGGGCCGCGCGTCCTCTGACTATGACCTAAACAAAGACTTGGTTTTACCGACTGGCCGAAAGTTGACGCCAGCGTCGGTGCTGATCGCAGTGCGCGCGGATACTGGCCGCCTCATCCTAACCAAGCGATCCGCCAAGCTGAAACATCATCCCGGACAGATTGCTTTTGCTGGCGGTAAACAGGATTCCAGTGATGTGGACGAAATTGCCGCTGCGTTGCGCGAAGCTCGCGAAGAAATCGGGCTGATGCCGGATAGTGTCGAGGTTCTTGGAACGCTGCCTCCGCATGAGACAGTTACCGGATACACGGTGACACCAGTTGTCGCATTGGTTCATGGCGCGTTTGATCCGACACCCGAATTGGGCGAAGTTTCCGAAGTGTTCGAGGCGCCACTGGCCCACGTCTCAGACCCCTCAATGTTCCGTATTGAGGGTCGCCATTGGCAGGGTCATCGTCGTCAGTACTTTGTCGTGCCTTATGGCCCCTATTATATTTGGGGTGCTACTGCCCGCATCTTGCGTGCGCTCGCGGATCGTATGACATGACGACGCTTAACGCACCTTGGCTGCATGGCCCTGCTCGCGGCGTTTGTACGATGCTAGAAGACGCCGGTTATCAGGCGTGGTTTGTCGGTGGGGCGGTGCGCAATGCGCTGATTGATGCACCGGTGTCTGACCTTGATCTATCGACCGATGCGCTCCCTGAAACCGTGATGTCGCTTGCCAAAGCCGCTGGGTTGAAGGCCATTCCAACAGGGATTGATCACGGCACAGTGACGATAGTGTCTAATGGCGAACCGGTCGAGGTCACCACGTTCCGCCGCGATGTAGCCACCGATGGTCGGCACGCCGTCGTGGCATTTTCAGATTCCATGGAAGATGACGCGCGCCGTCGCGATTTCACGATGAACGCGCTATACTGCGATATTCGCGGTAAGGTGGCGGATCCGCTGGGTGGCTTGCGAGACTTGTACGCCCATCGCGTTCGTTTCATCGAAGACCCAGTGACGCGGATCAAAGAAGACTACCTGCGCATCCTGCGGTTTTTCCGGTTTTATGCTTGGTATGGCGACACGGACGCGGGCATCGACGCTGATGGCCTTGCTGCCTGTGCAATGTATGCGGATGGGCTGGATGGATTGTCATCAGAGCGGGTGACATCCGAGATGCTCAAGTTATTGTCGGCATCTGACCCAGCACCTGCTGTGGCCGCGATGGGGCAGTCGGGTGTCCTGATGCATATATTGCCAGGGGCCGCCCGCGATGTGGTCGCAGTTTTGGTACATCTTGAGCAAATATTGGGGCTAGACCCCGATCCGATCCGGAGGCTTGTCGCACTTGGCGGAGAGCGAGATTGCTTGCGGCTATCAAATGCCCAGCAAAAAGCAATTGATGTCCGACTCGCTGATATGCCGCTGACTGAGCTGGCATTTCGTCACGGGGCCAACGCTGCAACGGATCGATATTTAATTGAACAAGCCAGCATGACCCAACCTGTTGATCCGGCGCGGTTGGTTGATTTTGAGGCAGCCGCTGTTCAAATATTTCCGCTAAATGCAGTGGATTTGATGCCGGCACTACAAGGTGCCGCGCTTGGCAAGTCGCTGAAGCTGGCAGAGGCAAAATGGATTGCGTCTGGCTTTACGCTTGCCAAGGCTGATCTTCTTTGAACAACCAAGACGCCATCTATCTGATGATGACTTATGTCTTCGTTGGTTTGTTTTCGCCGGGTCCAAACGTGGTCTTACTAACAGCATCCGGTGCACGGTTCGGGTTCAAGGCAACAGTGCCCCATATCCTTGGTGTGGCGCTGGGCGTTGGAATTATTGCTGGGTTGACGGGGCTGGGGATTGGCGTTCTGATCTTGACTGTTCCGTGGCTTATCTTTGGTCTTAAGATTGTCGCGGCTCTATGGATTTTGTGGATGGCTTGGGGGCTTTGGCAAGCACGTCCAGTCACGAAGCGCGAAACGGGCATCCGTCCGTTTACGTTCGTCGAGGCGGCGCTGTTCCAAGCCGTGAACCCAAAGATTTGGATTGTTGCATTGGCCGCCGTGATCTATGTTTCCGACTTCCCACCAAGCCAACAGGCGATGTATCTGGCGGCAGCATTTTCAGGCATCAACTTGCTCGTTTGTCTATTTTGGACTTGGGCGGGGTCTTTGCTGTCACTGCTGCTGAATAACCCACGCGCATGGCAGATATCCATGCGGATTATGGCCGTTGCGCTGGCAGGTTTTTCGCTGGCGGTTTTCCTCTGACCTGAACCACGCTATGTCAGATGTATTACAATCAAAGGCAGACCTAGATGTTTCGTTTTTTCGAAAATCTTGTCGATCCCTATACAAGGTATGAGGCCACCGACGTACCATCACAGCGGCTTTTACCGTTCCTAATCGATTATACACGTCCATTTCGGAGGGTGTTTTGGATCACTGGTGCCTTGTCGGTTATTGTCGCCATCGTTGAGATTTGGTTGCTAGGCTATCTTGGGCGGCTGGTAAATATTTTGTCTGATGGTACGCCTGCGCAAGTTTGGGTGGAATCGGGGACCGAACTGGTGCTTGTCGCGATTTTTCTGCTGACGATGCGGCCGTTGACCCAAGCGTTGCACGTTCTGCTACTAAATCAAACGATTATGCCGAATATTGGAACATTGGTGCGTTGGCGAGCCCACCGTCAGGTGCTGCGCCAATCTGTCGGCTGGTTCGAAGATGACTTTGCCGGACGCATCGCCAACCGTATTATGCAAACACCGCCTGCGGTGGGCGAGGTGGTGTTTCAGGTTTTCGACGCACTGACGTTCTCGATTGCCTATCTGGTGGGTGCGCTGATCCTGCTGGGCGATGCGGATATCCGGTTGATTATTCCACTGCTTATTTGGTTTGTTCTTTATGCTTTTTTGCTGCGATGGGTCGTGAAAAAGATCACGCCAGCGTCTGAGGCCGCATCAGATGCACGCAGCGCTGTCACTGGGCGCGTCGTAGACAGTTACACCAATATTCATTCGGTTAAGATGTTCGCACATCATGACCGTGAAATTGGTTATGCAAAAGAAGTAATCGAGAAAGCCCGCTTGACGTTTCAACAGGAAATGCGGCTCTACACGATTATGGATATTTCGCTTAGCGTGCTGAATGGATTCTTGATTGTTGGCGTAGTTGCTTGGGCGATATGGCTTTGGGTCCATGGTTTCGCAGATATCGGTGTCGTTGCACTTGCCACTGCTTTGACCCTGCGCATGAACGGCATGTCTGGCTGGATCATGTGGGCGGTTTCAAATTTTTACCGCAACCTTGGCGTGGTTTCCGAGGGCATGAAAACGATCGCACAGCCTGTAATGTTGCTTGACAGACCTGATGCAAGACCGCTGGCAATCGCGGATGGTGCGCTGGAATTGCGTGATTTGTCCCATCATTACGGCAAGGACACGGGTGGCCTGGATCACATCAATTTGAGTATCAAAGCGGGTCAAAAGGTCGGGCTTGTTGGTCAGTCAGGTGCCGGAAAATCGACCCTCGTAAAGCTTATTTTGCGATTTTACGATGTTGAACAGGGAGCGATCGTTATCGACGGGCAAGTCATTGCTGAAGTGACCCAAGACAGCCTGCGGTCCGCAATTGGCATGGTGCAACAGGACAGCTCGTTGTTGCATCGGTCTGTGCGTGAAAACATTATTTATGGTGATCCTACGGCGACCGAAGACCAGATCATCGCCGCTGCCAAAAAAGCAGAGGCGCATGACTTCATTCTTGGGTTGGAAGATAGCGAAGGCAACAAAGGTTATGATGCCCGTGTCGGCGAGCGTGGCGTTAAGTTGTCTGGTGGTCAGCGGCAGCGTATTGCGTTGGCCCGTGTGATTTTGAAAGATCCACCGATATTGATTTTGGACGAGGCGACAAGCGCGCTTGATTCCGAAGTCGAGGCAGCAATCCAAGAGACGTTGTATAAAATGATGCAGGGTAAAACCGTCATCGCAATTGCGCACCGCTTATCGACCATCGCGCAGATGGACCGGATCATTGTCATGGATCAGGGTCGTGTAATTGAAGACGGCACACACAACAGTTTGCTTGATCAAAACGGAAAATATTCAAAGTTCTGGGCGCGGCAGTCCGGTGGGTTTTTAGGACAAACATGAGAAATGCAAGCAACCTGATCAACCCGAATGCCCGTGCAGAAGGGCCGCCGCCCAATACGTTTACAGCGTTCTTTATTTGGGCGTTCAAAGGCAGCTTTCGCTATATGGCGCTGGGCAGTTTTGTGTCTGTTATTGCGGGGGCTCTTGAGGTTCTATCAGCGCTGATCCTTGGTCTTGTGATTGACGCCGCGCTTGATGTGGATCGCACACAGTTTTTCGACATGAATATGGGTCTATTGCTTGGCGTTGTGGCGTTTTTCATCGTTCTGCGTCCTATTGTGATGGGGGCGTCCGGCGTGATGCAAGCCGTCGTGTTGCGCCCATCTTTAACGACCCTTATTTATGCGCGGCTGCATCGCCATACGCTGGGTCAGTCGGTCCAGTTTTTTGACGATGATTTCGCTGGCCGGATTGCGCAAAAACAGGGGCAGGCGGCCCGTGCTGCGACGAACCTAGTGATTGAAACGATCCACACGGTTGTTTTTGCGTTGGCGTCATTGATTGGGTCGGTGTTGTTAATGCTGACCATTGATGGGCGTACCGCCGCGTTGCTTGCGGTTTGGGCTGTCGCCTATATCGTGTTGATCCGGTTTTTCTTGCCGCGGGTACGTGTCGCGTCGCGCAAAAAAGCAGCGCGTAATGCAATGGTTACGGGCCAGATTGTGGATACCGTCACGAACATTAAAACGGTTAAACTGTTTGCGCATGACAGATTTGAGGACCGCACTGCGATTGATGCACTTGAAGACATGCGTCTTGCGACTGTTAGCTTTGGCTGGTTATCGGCTGGTTTTCGGTTTTGTCTGATGACGCTGGCTGGCGTGCTTCCGTTGATCATCGTGGGTGCGACGCTGTATTTCTGGACGCAAGGCAACGCGACCGCTGGCGATATTGCTATCGCTGGCTCCATCGGATTGCGACTAGCGCAGATGACGGGTTGGGTCAGTTTTACCTTGCTTGGCATGTATGCCGATGTCGGTGAAGTCGAGGACGCGATTCGCACACTGTCGCCTGCGCATACGCTTGTTGATGGCATCGACGCGGGGGTTTTGAATGTGACAGATGGGCAGATCAACTTTGATAATGTGATATTTACGTATGACGGTGGCGCTGGTGGTTTGCATGGCATCGACCTGTCGATCGAATCTGGAGAAAAGCTGGGCATTGTTGGGGCGTCTGGCGCAGGGAAATCCACGCTCGTGTCCGTGCTTTTGCGGCTTTACGATACTGAAGGTGGTGCCGTTTTGATTGATGGACAAGACGTGCGAAACGTCACCCAAGAAAGCCTGCGTCGCCAAATCGGCATGGTCACCCAAGAGACGGCGATGTTTAACAGGTCTGCGCGCGACAACATCGGCTATGGTCGACCAGATGCGTCAATGGTCGAAATCGAGGCTGCCGCTGCACAAGCCGAGGCCACGGATTTCATCAAAGATCTGCGCGACCATCAGGGGCGCAAAGGATATGATGCGCATCTGGGTGAACGGGGTGTCAAGCTGTCTGGTGGCCAACGCCAACGCATCGCGATTGCTCGCGCTATTTTAAAAGATGCGCCCATTTTGGTGCTGGATGAAGCCACAAGCGCGCTTGATTCCGAGGTCGAGGCATCCATTCAATCTGCGCTGGAAACGGTGATGGAGGGCAAGACCGTCATCGCAATTGCGCACCGCTTGTCGACACTTGCGCGCATGGACCGGATTATTGTGCTTGACGCGGGGCAGATCAAGGAACAGGGAACGCACGCCGACCTGCTACGTCAAGACGGGCTTTATGCGCGTTATTGGAACAGGCAGTCGGGTGGATTCATTAATGTCAAAGATGTGGCGGAATAAACAATGGCGATGATCGAAGGACTAACCCATCTGGGTCTAGGTAAAGTTGATGATGGGCGCACATTGTTGCCCCGCGTGTTGCCTGGTGAAGAGATTGAAGTTGCTCAAGATGGCACTGTACGGATTATCATGCCGTCCCCTGACCGTGTTGCTGCGCCTTGTCGTCATTTCAAAACCTGCGGTGGCTGTGCAATGCAGCACGCCAACGATGACTTTGTAGCTGCATGGAAGTTGGGTATCGTGCAGCGCGCGTTGTCTGCGCAACGGATCAAGACGGCATTCCGTGATGTGCTGACATCGCCACCGCAGTCTCGCCGCCGCGCTAAGATTGCTGGCAAGCGGACCAAAGGTGGGGCGATGTTGGGATTTCATGCCAAGGGCACCCATAATTTGGTTGCAACGCCGGATTGTCAGCTTTTGACGCCAGGGATCATGGATGCGTTTCCAGTTTTGGAAAAACTGGTGGTGATTGCTGCGTCCCGTAAGGCCGAGATTGCGCTGACAGTGACCGAAACCGCTGCCGGTTTGGACATCTATGTTGATACCGAAACACCATTGACGCCAGAGCTGCGTCAGACGCTCGCGGTGTTTGCTCAAGAGAACGGGATCGCGCGTTTGGTTTGGCCAGAAGAACCAGTTGTAACGATGAACCCGCCAGAGCAGTTTTTGGGAACCACACGCGTGACGCCGCCAGCGGGCGCGTTTTTGCAGGCAACCAAACATGGCGAGGCCGCGTTACTGAGCGCCGTCGAAGAAATCACGGCCAAGGCGAACCGGATCGTTGATCTGTTCGCTGGGTGTGGGACATTTGCACTGCCGCTATCTGCGCGCGCCGAAGTCCATGCGGTTGAAGGTGATGCTGATATGGTAGCCGCCCTTGATCGGGGTTGGCGCGGCGGCCG
>TARA_B110000285_G_scaffold217052_1_pt1 | contig 11392 bp, 11 predicted proteins | sample TARA_B110000285 | Tara Oceans TARA_B110000285 (sample SAMEA4397756) | marine metagenome | biome: Polar Biome; feature: [SRF] surface water layer (ENVO:00010504); material: water (ENVO:00002006), including particulate matter (ENVO:01000060) such as... | depth 5 m
TGTCCATTGACAAGTATCTTCATCTAATGTCCAAGAAGGATATGGTTGAGGTTCTATAAAAGCATCTCTTGCACTATCATAGGTAAACCCTACTCCTGCATAATTCTTTCTAATCGAACCAGAGTATGATGTCTGTATCCATTCACCCGCACTTGAGTCAACAAATGTGTTAAAAAATTCAGATTCGGCAACAATTACTTGTTCGACTGTGCCATTATTTACTTTTGCAAAATGTGCCATATTTTTTCCTTATGCTGTGTATGTGCCAGATGAATTGTAAGTTAGAATAGTGTTACTTCCATTAGTAGTAACTGTAGGCGAACCTGTTGTTGTGCCAGAATACTTAGTAGTAGGTAGGCTAAGAATTACTACACCTGAACCTCCAGAACCTTTTCCAGTAGCACCATAAGCTGCACCTCCACCTCCACCACCAGTATTTGCAGTACCATTGCTTCCACCAGCAAGTCCAGAATTTGCACCAGAGCCACCTCCTCCAGTTGTAGTTCCACCATTACCTACACTTCCTGTAATACCGCCACCACCACCACCAGCACGAGTAACAGACGAACCAGTAATGCTAGAAGTAACACCACTACCTCCTGCTCCACCCCTTGTATTAAACACACCGACAGACCCAACACTTCCTGCTCCACCGCCACCTCCACCAGCTGAACCTGATGAATAATCAAGGCTACCTCTTTCTCCTGCGTAACCTTGTCCGCTTGTACCTGCACCACCTTGAGCGTTTCTACCTCCACCACCTCCAGAGCCACCACTATTACCAGTTGCACCTGCATTAGCAGAGCCACCAGCACCAGCTGCAAGTGATGTAATAGTGCTAAAAACAGAATTATTTCCACCAGTAGCACCAGCACCACCAGCTCCAACAGTTATTGTATATGAATTTGCTACAGTAACCAACAAAGAAGATTCAGCAGAAGAACCACCACCAGATGTTCCAACAGAAGTCCTATATCCACCTGCTCCACCGCCACCACCTGCGTGGTCAGTAGAACTAGCACTAGCACCACCACCACCAGCACCACCTGCAATAACAAGGTAATCAACATTGTAATTAGGTGTTACATCTCCACTTCCAGAACCTACATTTGTCCAAACATTAGCACCGGCTGTAATAGTAGTAGCTATAAATTGCTCACCACTTGTAGAGTTAATCCATAAATGACCTACTGCTGAAGGGTTAGATGATATTGTAGGGTCTGAGGCAGATACCGTTGTATCTGTTAAATCATTAAGTGAAGCTACTGTACTTAAAGTAGCTGTAGCATCTGGTAATGTAATTACCCTATCTGTACTCGTATTTGGAGCTGTGACTGTAACGACACCTGTTCCTGATGCGTGTCCTGTAATTTTTACTTTAGCCATCTATATCTCCTATGCGATTACCCAAGTGCTTCCACTCGGTACTGTAACTGATATGCCTGAATTAATTGTTATTGGGCCTGCTGTCATTGCGTTATTGCCACTTGTTATTGAATAATTAGCACTTATAGTATTAGCCATTTCATACAAGCCTTTAGTTGTTGTGTTTGAATCTGTGTTTAAAACTGCCCATGAAGCATTTGTTGCATCTGTAGTTAAGAACTTACCTGCATTACCAGTTTGAGAAGGTAATCCATCTACGACTGCCCAAGAATTATCTCCTCGTAAGAAGTTTCCACTACCTGCTGTACCTGTTGCTGATAGCATTGCAATATCAACTGCACCTGCTGAAATAGTTAATGCTGTTGCACCTGTTACATCACCAGTATGAGTAGCGTTAGTTACTTTGGCTGTATTTGCAGTTATAGCGGATGCTTGTCCTGAAGTAATACCTGTCTTAGCGGTGTTAGCTACTATAGCATCAGCTTGTGTTGTAGTGATTCCAACTTTTGCTGTGTTGGCTGTAATTGCTGAAGCCTGTGAAGAAGTGATTCCTACTTTAGCGGTGTTAGTTACTATAGCACTTGCTTGTCCAGTAGTTATACCTACCTTTGCAGTATTATTAACAATTGCTGTAGCTTGGGAAGAAGTGATACCTGTTTTAGCTGTATTATCTGATATTGCTGTAGCTTGTGAAGATGTTATACCAACCTTCGCTGTGTTAGCTGTGATTGCACTAGCCTGTCCACTTGTTATTCCAGTTTTAGCTGTGTTAAGGGCAATAGCAGTTGTATTAGCATCTAATTGTGTGCCATCTGCATCAATATCTCTGCCATCAACTGTTCCTGATAAAGCAATATTGCCTACAACATTTACACCTGTATTTGTTGTTGAGAATTTAACCGCACCATTGTAAAATAAATCAACATCTCCATCATCACTAAATTCAGCTAAAGTTTCTCCTGACCCTAATATTTGTACAGAAGAACCAACAACTGCTGTACTTAATCTTAAAGCACCTGTTGATGTGTTTATATAAGCATTAGTACCATCATGGTATAAAATTAAATCACTACCTGAACTTGAATTATCACCAAGTCCTAACAATACATTATCATTTAAAGATACATTGCCAGTAAATGTGCCACCAGTTTTAGGCATTGCCTCTAAGTCTGTAGCAAAATCATTTAATAATTCTGCTGTCATTCTAAGTTCTACATTATCCCCATTTGTATGAGAACTTGATGTAGCAACACAAGTCCAAGTAGTGCCACTAATAGCGGTTACTTTTACAACCTCACTTCCTATTGTTACATAAGTATAGTCAGACCCACTTAATGTAGGAAAGCCAGTATTAGATGCAACAGCAAATTGTGTAACACCTGCCGAAATACCTGCTGAAAGTGTCGTAACAGCATTGTTACTAAATTTAACTGCCATAAGGCTTTCTCCTAATTATTAACTAGCTGTTACTGTCCATGTAATAGTCATAGAATCGTTTACACCTTTATTGACTACGCTGAAATCGGTTCTGCAAAGCATAGTTCCACCACTACTAGCATTAAATATTCCTGCTTCTGCGATTGCACCAGTACCATCTCCAGCTGCCCAACTTGCAACATAAGCTATTGCATTTGCAGTAACAGTTGTTGAAGTTAAAGCGTTTCTGTCTAATTCTGTTACTAGAGTTGTATCTCCTGCAACCGCAGTTGTTGTACCAGTACCGATTGCCATATGACTCATAGCTGTTGTTGTAGCATCTTTCATGCGTGAAGCAACATAAGCCTTTCCAACTGTAGTTACTACATTTTCTGTATGAATTACTGTATCGTTTATAGCGATAGATAATGCACCTGTTAATTTTAGATTATCGTGAATCATGTGTTTCTCCTGTTAATTGAATTGTGTACTACCTAGCACCATATTTCCTAATGCTCTACCTTGTACTGTCGTAATTGATATTGTATCATTAAACGAAAATACATTTCCTTTATTACCTATGTAGTCTTTATCTACTAAGGCTGAATCATCTAATGCAAAAGCATCAATCAAAATTCTATTATGATTCATAATTTGACTATCAGCAAAACTTAAAGAATCAGGAACACCTTTATTAAAATTCCATAAATTTGTGTCAGTAAAACTAAAAGAATCAATAGGGTCAACTGCCCTTCCTGTAGAAATATCAATTACATCAGTAAAACTAAATGAATCAGGTACTATTTTAGACAATAAACTAGCCAATAATTCTGAAATTGGTAAGTTCTCTAATATAGTTTTATCAATTGCATAATCTAACACATCTAATAGTGTGCTATTATCAGGTGTAACAATATCATTATTTACATTTATTAAAGCATCACTTAATGTAAAACCATCAGTAAATGTTTTATTAAAATCAGTAGCAACTAATACATTTTCTATTAAAGAAAAACTATCAGGAACTGCTTTGTTAAGTTCAAGAATTTTTAATTCTGTAAAAGAAACGCCATCTGATATAGATTTAGTAACAAGAATTAAAGCTACTTCACTTAAAGTTAAAGTATCGTATTCAAAAGGATTTGATACAGTTTGTGGTGTTAAATGAAAATCTTGTGCAGAAGCGTTAACATAAGAAGCTAATGATTGAGCTTTAACAAAAGTAATTGTTGCTCTTAAAGGCATTAGAATTGGTCACGAACAATAAATTTAAACTTATCAGCAATAGTTAAAACACTACCACCATTATAAGTTATCTCAATTTCCCCTTCATAATCACCAGCAACTCCATCAAGAGTGGTTGCACCCCAAGCCATTAATATTTTTCCATCTGCATAAGGTGTTTGTCTTACACAACTAATACTAATCGGAGTTGCAGTTGAACCAATTGCCCTAAACTTCATTACAACTGCTGTCATGTCAGTTAAATCTAAAGGATTCCAAGTAGTTGGGTCAGTTAAAGATAAAACTGTTCCAGCTACAGCTTCATTACTATTTCTAAGAGTTATTTCTAAAAGTGGTAAGTCATCACCTTTTACTAAATTAATTGGTTTGTAATATGCCATTATGCTGTCCTTTTCCAAAAATAAACTACAATGTAAGGCTGAACAGCAGAATTGCTAGTGCTGTGCGTATGTCCGCTATTGCTACCTGTGTTCTTTGACCATGAAGTACCCCAAGCATCATCAGGAGTACCACCACCAAAATTACTACCACCAACATTGCCACTAATACCACTAAAGCTGTTTGGTCTACTAGTGCCACTTGCATGACCATGTATCGTTTCGTGTCTGTGGCTTGGTAATTCTGATTCAGTTAATGAATGACTTCCAGTTGTTGAACTAACAGTTTTAGCACCACCAGTTTCTTCAACTAGATTAAAATCTGCATCCGTTGAATCTAAACCTACTAATGTTTTACCACTACCAAAGGCAACCCATGTTGTTCCACTCATTCCAGCTAATAAAGTTGCTGGGTTAGTAGAAACAATAGCTGTAAAAACACAACCTACAGGATAGATAGAAGTCATTATTACTCCTAACGAAGTAGCACCTGCTAAAAGATTTAATTCTGTAGTAGTTGCAGTTACTCCATTTAGCTTATTTAATTCTTCATCACTTGCAGTAACATTCGCATTAACATTTGGAAATCTAGTAGCTAACATTAATCCAAGATTTGGAAGTGTTAATGCTCCTATTTCAATCCATGCAGAGTTACCGCCATTCCTTATTTTTAAATTACCACTAGATGTATCTGCCCATAGTTGATAAGCGTAAGTTGTGCTTGGTGCTGTTCCACCACTATTTGCACTTGCTATTGCTGTTAAAGCACCATTAATATCTGCTCTAACTGCCGAACCTGTACCATTTGCTATTACATAATCGTGCTGACTCATACTCCTCTCCCAAATCCTGTAGCAATCCAGTTGATATTTTTAGATACATTTTGGCTACTACTATTGTCGTATATTATAATGCTAAAACCTGTTCTTGTTTCATTAGTAAGAGTCCAAGATTGATTACTGTCCATGTTTTTACCAGTAATTCCTAAAAATGGAGTTTCTTTAAATGGATTATCATAAGTAACATTCAAACCTGAAGTTGGAACATTTACATTAATTGCTCTTTCATTTCTGTCAGGCATATCAATCTCTACTGATAATGCTGAAATATCTATATTTCTTGATGAATCTGTTGAAGTTACAATAACTCTAAACTGATATCCTCTTGCTTGGAAATCACCAATAATTAAAGGCGACCAAGCTGTCCATGTTGGAGTACCTGCTGGGTCAGTTAATGTAGTCCTTACTTGCAATAATGCTGTAATTTTATCGGAAGGTTCACCATCCCAGTTAAGCCATGTATCAACTAAGTTAGCTCTACTATCAATATCTGTGCCTTGTAAATATCCCGAATAAACTAAGTTAGCTGAAACTCTTGATGTGTAACTCTGACCTAAATCTATAGTTGAATTAAAAGCATAAGAACCTGAAGTTGAAACTACATCAGATACATCTGTTAATCTTAATACTTGACCAACGACAACCATGTTTACTTTAGTACCAGCAAAGGTAGGTGATTCTGTAGTAGTTGAAACAACATTAAAATCTAAAATGTTTGGTACAGTTGTAATACTTGAAGTAGAATCAGTTGCAAAGTTTCCAGCAGAGTCTACTGCTTTAATCATATAAGTACCTGCTAACAATGGCAACACAGCATTAGTTGATGTTCCTGCAAGTGCTTGTCCAATGTCTGAACCGCCTTCCCAAATAGCACCTGTTATTAAATTAGAATGTCGTATTCTTAAAAACCCACCATGAATAACATCCACATCAACAGACCTATCCCATTCCATGTGAGCAGAACCATCAATTGCTCTTACAGAAAAATTAGTTATTTGTGAAGGTGGAGTTGTTAATCCAGCTAATACTGTAGTTATAGTTGTGTAAGCAGAACGAACTCCAATAGTATTTACTGTTCTAACTCTAAATGAAAAGTTTCCAGCTTGAAGATTATTTACAGGAGCAGATGTTGCTCTTGTTTGAGTAACAAATTCAAATGCTCCAGAATTTTGTGCATATTCGACTTCATAATATTGTGCAAAAGCATCTGTTGGTGCAGTCCATGTTAAGTTTGCCCTTACTTGAACTCCTTGACCTGTATTAGTAACATACAATTCTTCAGTTACGGAAAGTCCAACTGGTATTTTTGTAGTTGTTACATCAGGTAAATTTGTATTTGGTGCTGAATCACTTACATAGATTGTGCCAAAATTATAAGAGGCATCTGCATATTCAACAGCTTGAACCCTTACTTCATCATTATTTTGTAAAGACATTTTTATAATTCTAAACTTCTTACCAGCACTAGCATTAAGATATTGCCAACCCACAGTTGAATGTTTAATATAGACAACATCCCCCACTTCAGCCTTTAAACCCTCAATTGTTGATGTAAATTCACAGCTTATTTTTTGTCTTGATTGATTAATATTTATAGTAGTAATCATTTTTGCTCTATCAATATCAGTTGTGTAAGGTAGGCTAATGCTTTTTTCTAGTAATATTCCATTATCTAAAGTCCTTAAAGAAGCCGATTCAACAACTGCTATATCAGGTTGCCAATCCTTATTTTTATTTATAAAGTTAGCACGAATACGATTGAATTGATTGTTTTTACTTCCAAGTGATACTTTCCATTGACCTATTATATTATCTTCACTAAATGTAAATCCTGCTGTTTCGGGTTTATCAATAACAATCTTATACTGCCCACCACTAAATATTAAAAAACCTTTGCATGAAGTAAGTAATTGTTTCAATATATTCATTGAACCCTGTGAAGTATTTACTATTCCATTAGTTGTGTATCTTTTTACAGTTGCACCAGCTAAAGTAACAGTAGTATCACAGTAATTAGCTGAAGCAATAAAAGAAGTATCATCTATTAAAGAACTAGCAATTCCTCTGCCATATCTTGTATTCGTTAAGTAATCTCTTATAGCTAAAATAGGGTTATCACTCCAAGCTATAGCATTACTTCTTGGGTCAAAAACTTTTGTTCCTTTTAAATCAGCAGTAATTGTAGGCAATCCACTTGAATAAGCATCTTGGTCGTACTTTAGTTTTACATAAACATAAGCTGTGCCACGAAGCCTGTGTGCAGAAGTCCAGTTTGGCAAATCAGCAACTAAATTACTATCAGCAGTTTGATTATCTGCCCCTGTATGCGTATATACATTTAAGACACTATTAAACCTTGAGTCTGTTGATATTATGTTATTTAGATAAACATTCTCAAATGAGTTAATTTCGCCCTCTGACATAGCAATAACTACATGAAGGTACTCGTTATCATTACCACTCGTTTCCATAAAGACTCTAGTACCACCAATTTTTCTTAAACCATACACAACTGGCAAAGGTGCATTATTAGAAGCCTTATTAACTAAAGCACTAGCTTGTTGTTCAGCTAATTGGTCATTGTTGTCTTGTTCGTCTTTTGAAACTAAGCCACTTAATGCCCCAGCTACAACAGTACCTACAATACCTTGCGTTAAAGCTACTGCTACAGCACCTGTTGCAAAAGTTCCTGCATAAGCACCAGCAAGTGAAGAAGCTATTGCAATTGTGCTAACTGCCATATCGTACTACTCCTGTAACATTAGGAACTTCTCGTATATCTACAAGTTCAACTCCATTTTCATTAGACACTATAGCAATCTTAGAACCCATACACACAGCAACACTTCTCCATTTCTTAGCGTGTGCTAAATCTTGAGCCATAATAATAATATCGCCAATCTGAATGTATTGAATATTCACTCTTTTAAAACCCCACTTTAATAAGTGTTCGTATATATCACCATGTTTCTTAGCGTATTTCCAAGCAGACTTTTGGTCATCCCATTTACCATCAAATTCTTTTTTGTAATCTGTTCCAAGCATTATATCAATTGCACCTAATGTAAATAATGGGCAATCATTAACACCAAATTTAAATGGTACTCCAATTTGATTTTCTACATAATTGTGTAATCTAATTTCAACATCAGGATTCAAGCTGGTTTCCCCCAAATAATATCTTTTACTATTTCAGAAGCGTACTCAAAACCTTTATCACTTGGGAAAAATATTTGTTGTTCTTCATGGTTTGTATGTCTACCTGTTTTTCTTGAGAAATCTACCCATGTATTAGTAGCTGTAACTGACATCATAGACTGTCCACCTATAGGGTCGTCTGTAATAATTGGTGTGTCCATTCTACCCTCAAAGATTAATACAGGGTCTGCAACTAAGTTTTGTGCATCATCAAGAAACGCTGTATATATCTTTACTTCTCTGTCAATGTATTCTTTATTTAAGAAACGAGAAATCATTGATTGGTCTACACCTGATAAAGATAAAGTAATCTTACTAACCATTACCTCTATAGATTCTTGTATGTTAGAGAATCCCATAAAGTGTCCAACAGCAACATAGCTTTTACTATCATAAACAATTGTTTTATAACCATCATTCATATAAACATTTTCATCATCAAAGATTACTTCTGCTAAATGTACTGGTCTATTAGCTGATTTGACAACCTCTTGTTGGAAAGCTGTAGTTGAGCCTCTGTTCATTAAACAACCTCAATCAATTTAATACTATAATTAACAAACCCATTAACTCCAACTGACATATTTTGAGTATCAGAAGTGAAAGCTACAGTAAATGGTACAGAGTTGTAAGTTATTGCTTCATTGTTTACTACTGGTAATTGTAATGCTGGTTCAATAATTAATGATGTCGAACCATCAGCCACAACTGAATAAACTTTATCATGCCCACTAAACTTTATAAAATCACCAGCTTTTAAAATACCCGTAAGACCATCAACTGTAATTGTTGATGAACCAGCTATGTAACCAGCAGTATTATTTACAAGTAAAGTACCTGTAGCAGTTCCGCTTGTACTAGAATAAATAGGTGGTATAAAAGTAAATTTTCCAAATTGCCCTTTTTGCTTTTGAGCAAACGCCCATACAGGAGCAAAATCAGTTCTATTTAATGGTGGAAAACTTGCATCTATTGACCAACGCTGTCCGCCTCTCGTTCTTACCTGTCTTTTTAACGAATGAGTAACACTTGTATAAGTAGGATTTAAACTTGTTATTGATATATTGCTTGGTACTGGTGTTGTTGGGAAACTCATATTGCAACCTCTTGTCCATTTTGGTTAAATGCTTGTCTAACAACAGCCACAATTGTAGTTGCGTTTTCAGCTATTACTGATTGTGCTGTGCGTGGGTCTAAAGCGTTTATTTGTGGTGAGTATGTAACATTAATTGTTTGACCACCACCCATTCTATGATTAGGAGTTATAGTGCCACTACCACTTGGGCTAAACAACTCAGCTCCTTGTTCTCCAACTATATATGGTTTATTACTTTGTACATTACCACCTATTGCTTTTCTACCAGCAGGTAAAGGAGTTCCACTACTTGTGTTTGTTGCAAAGCCACCTATTGCTCCTGTCATTATTCCTGACAAAGCATTAGCTAAAGGATTAGCAATATTGTTTCTAACTACCTGTTGCGCAACATATTGAAATACAGACTTTACTACATCTTTAAATGACATTAAACCTTGTGTCATTTTCATAATAGATTCCTCAATACTACTGGATAAACCATCTGCAAATTCTTTTTGTTTTTCTTTCGCCTCATCTGTGATTAATATAAACTCTCCAAATTGTTCTTGCATTATTTCAACTGCATTTTTTGCTGTGTTTGCGTTATGACTTAAAAAAGCCAAAGATTGTCCAGCAGTAGATACTGCTTCTGAATATTCAGTAACAAAAGCAATTGATTCTAAGCCTAACTCTTTATTATCGTTATCAGCTATCAATCCTTGTTTTTTTAATAAAGCTTCTCTTAAGTCAACCAATTCTTGTAAGTCTTTATTTAAACCTTTTATTAAAATTCTAGCATTTTCGTCAAGAGTTATATCTTTACCAAAATTTAATAACCAGTTAAATAATCCATCACCTTCAATGTCAACTAACGTACCTGTTAAACTTTCAATTTCACCCTTAACATTAGAAATTGCTTTTTCCATACCACCAAGAGTTTTAGGCATTCTTCCAAAAAACATTAGAGAAGTATCTAAAGTTGCAATCATATCAAAAAGTGCATCTTTCATACCAACAGTACCATCAATAAACTGACCAACAGCACGACCAAAATCTTCTGCCATTTTTAAACCTTCTTCACTTTTTAAGGTTTTTTCTATTTCTTTCATTGCTCTTTTAACTGCATCAAATGCTCCTGCATCTGAAAAAGCTAAAAGCAGACCATCCCAACCATCTTTCATCATTGAAATTTGACCTTTCATGGTTTTAGCGCCTTCTTGCATAGCACCTTTCATAACAGTCGTGCCATTTTTAAACATATCTACAAATATTCTCTTAGTTTCCGCACCTGTTTTTTGTACACCTGCTTCAAAACCCATCATAGATGTAACTGCTTTTTCTCTAAACATTTCGGCTGAACCTATACCTGCTGAAAAAGCTCTTTGTATTTGTTCTGCTGTTTTTTCAAATGACAAACCTGATACTTCAGCAATATCGCCTGTCATTTCTAAGAGAGATGTTAATTCTTCAATGTCATCAGCCACAGTTAATAATAATGGAGATGCTCTTTGTATTTCTTTTAGTGATACAGGAGCAGTTTTAGAAACAGCTAACATTTGGTCAAATGCTTTTGTTGCTTTTTCTGTACTACCTGTTAAAAATCTTAATCTTATTTGTAGGCTTTCAATTTCTGAACCATAAGCTATAGCAGACTTTATTGCAAGTCCTGCTCCAAGACCTATAAATGCACCTTGTAAAGAAAATATGCTTTTTTTGACTCGTGAAGCAACTTTACCAATTCCTTGAATTGCTTTTTTTGCTCTTTTTGCTCCAGTAATTGCACCCCTAGGGTCTACTTTTACACCAAGCGTTGCTATTTGATTAGTTGCCATTCTTATCCTCTAATTGAAAGTAGG
>TARA_B110000285_G_scaffold21105_1_pt1 | contig 11333 bp, 7 predicted proteins | sample TARA_B110000285 | Tara Oceans TARA_B110000285 (sample SAMEA4397756) | marine metagenome | biome: Polar Biome; feature: [SRF] surface water layer (ENVO:00010504); material: water (ENVO:00002006), including particulate matter (ENVO:01000060) such as... | depth 5 m
GAGAAAGCCATCGTATAGAGGCACAGCACCCACATCACTGAGGCCAAACAGGCGATCGCAAAGCAGTGCATCAGCACCGACAGGACATTCTGCGCACGGACTAGACCGCCGTAGAACAGGGCCAAGCCGGGCAGCGTCATAAACAGTACTAGCACCGTGGCAGTTAACATCCACGCAGTGTTGCCACTATCAGCGGTCGCGGGGACCTGCGCCACCTGCTCGGCGACTGCTGTTAGTCCAGCCTCTTGGGCGAATAAAAAGCCTGGTGCCAACGACAGCAGCAGGAATAAGATTAAACGGTGGGTATTTTTCATCTCTATTTGTGATCAGTATTTGATAGTTCACAGACAAATAATGTTAGTCCGCCACAAGGAACAAGTTTTTTTTACTCCCCTGCATGCGGGGAATTGATCTGAGCCTAAAAAAAGTCACATCTGCCCCTCAGACACCGCTCCAAATCATGTGGCCTCTGTCGCTAGACAAGGGAACTGCCGCGACAATGCCCCCCGACTCTGCTCCCCAATCTCACGATAGAGGCCACGAACAGATAAAAAAACCGGCCACCCTCGAAGGGATGACCGGTGAAATATCAAGAACTGAATCAGTTCAGACTAGAGCGCTTCGGGGCCCGACTCGTCGGTGCGGATACGGATCGCGCTTTCGACTGGGATGATGAAGACTTTGCCGTCTCCGATCTTGCCAGTCTTAGCAGCTTTGACGATCGCTTCCGATGTCTTGTCTACGTCTGCATCGTCAACGACGATTTCGACCATGACCTTCGGCAGGAAATCGACGGTGTATTCACTGCCGCGATAGATTTCGGTGTGGCCTTTCTGGCGACCGAACCCCTTTACTTCAGTTACGGTCATCCCTTCGATGCCGATATCTGCGAGTGCTTCTTTGACCTCTTCGAGTTTGAAGGGCTTGATGATTGCTTTGACCAATTTCATAATAATGTAATGTAGGTTATTTAAGTTACTTGGCTAGGCTTAATTAGCGAGTGCGAGCTGCTCCAAAGTCAGGATAGGCTTCTTGACCGTGCTCGCCGATATCGAGACCTTCAGCCTCTTCCTCAGGAGAAACACGCACCCCCATGACCACCTTGAGGATACTGAATGTAACGAAGGAGAAGATGAATGCGAACGCAGCAATCGAAAGTGTACCGATCAATTGGATGCCGAATCCGGCAGCATCACTGAAGAGCGCGACAGCAAGTGTGCCGAAAATACCACAGACACCGTGCACGGAGATCGCACCGACTGGATCATCAATCTTGATCTTATCGAAGAAGATGATGGAGAATACGACGAGGATACCAGCGATGAGGCCAGTCAGGATGGCATAAGCCGGCATAATGGAGTCAGCACCGGCAGTGATACCGACTAGACCCGCAAGGATACCATTGAGTGCCATCGAAAGGTCAGGCTTCTTGAGGAAGAACCAAGAGGTAAACATCGCGCCCAGGCCACCAGCCGCAGCAGCGAGTGCTGTGGTTACGAACACAAGAGAGACAAGGAATGGGTCTGCATTGAGCACCGAACCACCATTGAAACCGAACCAACCAAGGAACAGGAGGAAGACACCGATTGTGGCGAGTGGCATACTGTGGCCGAGGATCGGACGAATCTGACCGTTAATGTACTTACCAGCACGAGGTCCAAGAACCATCACACAAGCCAAGGCAGCGAAACCACCGAAAGCGTGCACCAGTGAAGAACCAGCGAAATCGTAGAAGCCGCGCTCTGCGAGCCAGCCGCCACCCCACTGCCATGAACCAGTAATCGGATATGCGAACATCACCAGCAATGTTGCGAAGATCATGAAAGAAGAGAGCTTTACGCGCTCCGCAACCGCACCAGAGACGATGGTTGCGGCAGTCGCAGCGAACATCGCTTGGAAGATAAAGTCTGTATACCAAGTGTAATCAGCATACTCAGCAGTCATCATTGCGACGGACGCTTCAACATCGAACCATGAACCCATGGCGAAGAAGCCACCAATCGACCAAGCGTCGCCAGGATACATCGCGTTGAAGCCCCAGAGCGCGTAAGTCAAAACACCCATGCAGATGATGAATACATTCTTGAACAGAATGTTGACCGTATTCTTAGCTTGGCCGAGGCCAGACTCAACAGTTGCGAAGCCGAGGTGCATAATAAACACCAGAGCAGCTGCAATCAGCAGCCAAAGGTTACTGATCGTAAAAAAGGCAGCACCGGGTGTTTCCATAAATGCGGCATAGCCGTCTTCAAAGGAAACTGCATCGGCAACAGCCTCAACTACTTCGGCAGTTTCAATAACAGGGAGTTCCTGCGCGCCGAGACTCCCGGCAAACAAGAACGCCGAGCTGCCGAGCAGCAAAGCGAGAAGGGTTTTTTTAATCTTCATGATTCTATTTAGTTTAGTTTTATTTGGTTTTGTAGGAATTGAGTCAGGTCAAGCCCTCAAACGAGAGGACCGACTGAGCCCGTCAATAAGAACGAACTCCATCCGACTTAGCACACCGCATGCCAATACAAAAAATACCGAATAAAGACGCATAAAAAATAGCGCGGCTAACCTGCGCCTCAGCGCAAACAATCTGCGCCCCTTACCTGAGTTCAGTTGCGCGCAGCGGCGCTAAGATATTCTGACGTAAGGTGTGGCCCGCGACGAATATCGCTCTGCTGCCGATCAAAGCGGTAAGCGTGCCGCTGCTACTGCTGCGCGCGCTTGCCGCGAAAGAAAGCTACAAAGTCTTCTAAAATCAGATAGAAACAGGGTACTAGCACCAGCACAATGATGGTTGCAAATAAGATCCCGAAGCCGAGCGATATTGCCATAGGGATCATGAAGCGCGCTTGGCGAGAGGTCTCCAAAATCATCGGGGCCAATCCGCCGAAGGTCGTTAAGGTGGTCAGCAAGATTGCACGAAAACGTGCGATGCCGGCTTGCTGGATCGCAATCGCAGGCGACGCGCCCTCATCGCGTTGACGACGATTTGCGAAGTCGATCAACACCAAGGAATCATTCACCACCACTCCCGATAGCGCGACCACACCGAATAGACTCATCAGGCTCAAGTTGTAGCCCATGATCACGTGGCCGGTCACCGCGCCAACGATTCCAAATGGAATGCAACACATGATTACCAGCGGCTGATAGTAATTATTAAACGGAATCGCCAGGAGTGCGAAGATACAAAAAAGCGCCATCAGTAAACCAATCACCAGCGTCTGCATACTCTCTGCCATATCCGCCTGACGCCCCTCGAACTTCCACGACAATCCAGGAAAGTCCTGCATCAAGGCAGGCATGACCGTGGCTTCCAAATCGTTCATGATCGGCCCAACATCACCATCGCTAGTCGTCTCGGCGGTCACCTCAATCACGCGGCGGCCATTGTTGCGCTCAATCACTGTAAACGCACGGCCACGCTCAATATCCACGGCATCTAAAATCGGGATTTCGCCGCCCTGCGGGGTCAGCAGCACCAAGTTCTCAATATCAAATTCCGACGCGCGTTGAGACTCTGGTAAGCGCACCATCGTCTTAACTTCATTGCGCCCACGCAACTGCCGCAGTGCTTCTGCTCCATAAAAACTATGCCGAATTTGTTGTGCAATCGAACGCGCATCCAAGCCCAGCGCCTGCGCCTCTGGCTTCACTGTAAAGTCGAACTGCATCTTACCGAGCTGCACCCCATCGTCGACGTCCTTAATATTGGCAAAATTTTGCAAGGTAGCGGCGAGTCCTTCACCTGCGGCATCGAGGGTGCCGACATCACGATGGCTCAACTGAATCGTCAGCCCTTTCTGCCCCCCACCAGGGCCGCCGCGGTCGGCTTGAAAGTTGACTGAATCGACGCCCGCCACCGGGCCCATATTCGCACGCCATTTGCTAGTGAAAGCAGCGGTGCTGACTGTGCGCACTTCAGGGTCAGTCAAATAAACGCGCATATCAAACTGATGGCTACCACCTTTCCCCAGATTGAGAAAGACGCCTTCCGCTTGTTGAATGCCGCCATTCTCAACAATCGTTTTGCGCGCGGCCGCCCCCATCATTTTGGCGACCACTTCAGTCTCTGCAACTGGCGCACCGATCGGCAGACGAGCGGATGCAAAAGCATAATCCGAATCCGGCCGCTCAATCTGAATCACACGAATACGGCCACTTTGCACATAGCCAATAGTCATTAGTAGCACTGCAATCCCGACCGCCACGACCATATAACGATTGGCGAGAAATTTACCCAGCAATGGGCCATAGACATCACGCACAATATGCGCGAACCAGTGACTGAAGCGTTGCTGAAAACCATGCAATGTCCCGCCAATACCGCTCCGCTTAATATCCTTTTGATGCGACAGGTGCGCGGGCAAAATATACAGCGACTCAATCAGCGAAACCGCAAACACCGCAATCACCACGATTGGAATCGAAGCAAAGAACTTGCCCATCATTCCTGGCACCCAGAGTAAGGGCATAAAGGCGACGATATTGGTCAACACACTAAAAGTCACCGGCATCGCTACCTCGCGAGTACCGACAATCGCTGCCTCATGAAACGGTAGTCCCTTTTGATGCCAGCTATAAATATTTTCGCCTACCACAATCGCATCATCCACCACGATTCCCAGGGTGATAATAAACGCGAACATACTGATCATATTAATTGTAGCGCCGAAAAACGGCATGATCAAAAACGCCCCTAAGAACGAGATGGGAATCCCCAGCATCACCCAAAAAGCAAGTCGTGCTTCAAGGAACAGCCCCAACACGCAGAGTACCAGCACCAGACCATAGAAGGCATTGCGCAGCAGCAATTCCGCACGTTGCTCAAACATCTTTGCCTTACTGTTTAAGATGTCGACGTGCACCCCTTCGGGCAGTGTCACTTTAAGCTCTTCGACCGCCTCAGCCACGGCAGCCGCAACTTTACCGGGCGTCTGATCGCCGACGCGATACACATCGATCTTTAGCGCACGTTGGACATCGATTGTCGTCTCGCCATTTACATCCTCTACCACACGGCCGTAGCGCGCATAGCGATCTGACTCCTGAAAGCCGTCAATCACCCTGGCGATATCACCCAGATAGACACGCGAGCCGTCGGCATTGGTTACAATCGGGATACTCTCAAACTCCTCAGCCCAATCACGCTTCTCGGTCACGCGCACCAGGATCTCCCCGCCCGAGGTTTTAACACCACCACCGGGTAAATCCACCGCCGCGTTACGCACACGCGAGGCGATCGCGCCAAGCGTCAGCCCATATTCACGCAAGGTCTGACGATCGACTTCAATCGTCACCTCGTAATCGCGCACCCCGACCAACTCCACCTGAGTCACATCCGGGCTCTGTAAAATACGATCTCGAATCAGCTCTGCGGCTTCTCGCATCGTCCATTCACTATGCGAACCATAGATCACTAAATCCAACACATCGCGCCTATAACTGGAGACCGACACCTTCGGCTCCTCAGCCTCATCTGGAAAGGTGCGAATCCGATCAATCTCATTCTTAATATCAGCATACAGCTGCTGTATATCTTGCCCAGAGGCGACCTCTGCATTGACTGAGCCACTGCCCTCACTCGCATTTGAGGTAATTCCATCGATGCCATCCAACGATTGTAGCGCTTCCTCAATCGGCAGAATAATCCCTTCCTCGACTTCCTCAGGCGAGGCACCGGGATAGCTCACCGAAATCCGCACACGGTCCAACTCCATTTCTGGGAAAAATTCCTTCGTCGTGCGAAAGCTGACAATCAAACCGCCCACAACGAGCACGAGCATGAGTAGATTCGCGGTCACTGAATGGCCGGCCATCCATGAAATCGATCCTTTTTGCCGTAAAAACGAACTAGACGATGATTGCTGATTCTTCATAGCAAATGCGTAAATCTAAATTAATGAGTCGATCGACCAGCGGACGACTCAGCAAGCGGTGTCGCATCGCCAGCGACGGTCACTGCCATACCATCCGCAGCAAAACTGAGTGATGAGGTGATCAACTGCTCTTCAGCGGCGAGCCCATCTCCGATCACCACAGTATCACGGTTTTTCCACAACACAGTCACTGGCCGGATTTCCAGCGTAGAGTCTGGCCGTCGCAACCAGACATGATCGCCATGGTGCAAGGTCTCACGCGGAATCAGAAACGTGTTTGGCATTGGATGGCCCACCAGATCGACGGCGACATACGCCCCTAACAACAACTTCGGCCGCCCTGCGTTCTCTGGCTTTAATCCGAGCGGATCACTCACTTCGACTAAGACACGCGCCATACGGCCATCGGGATCTAAGTCGCCAAGTAAACTAATGATACGCCCTGTCAGCGGCGACTCCGATCCACTGATACTGACCAATGCTTCGCCGCCAGGGATCTCTAATACCGGCACCCGATTTACAGGAATCGAAACGCGCACGTAAAAGCTATCCGTCGAAACCACATGTGCAACATCGCCGCCGATTCCCGCCAGCGAGCCGACCTCCACGAATTTCTCCAACACCTGCGCATTGAACGGCGCAGCAATCTCCGTACGCGACAAATCTAAACGCGCTCGATCCACCGCCGACTGCGCACTACGCTGCATCGCTTGCGCCTGCTTCAACTGTGGCTCACGTAGCGCTAAAGACGAACTCTCAGCCAAAACATCGCTCGATTCACCGAGTAACTCCCACTCGCGAACTGCGACACGTTGAAAGCCCATCTCCAATTCAAACTCGGCCTCGCGCAGCTCAAAAGTGCTCTGCGCCTGTGCCAATTGCAGCTCGTAATCATCGGCTTCGATCCGTGCGAGTACGGTACCCGCATCGACATGCTCGCCTTCAATAAAGTTCGCAGCCACTTCGATCACTTGACCACTTACTTGCGCCTTCAGCCTCACTTCACGTGCAGCAACCACCAGTCCCATGCCTTCGACACGCACCCCGGCGTTTGCCATTGTAATCGGCTCAACATTGACGAGCACTTGCATGGCCCGAGGCTGGCGGGTCTTGGCCTCGGGGCCGGTCGCTTTAAGGCCCTGCATGATTAAATAACCGACGGCGACCATACCTAAACAGATGAGAGAGATTAAAAACTTAGACTTCATAACTTAAACATCGGGAGTTGTCCGCCAAGCGCTTGATGCAGTGCGATACGGGCTTTAAATAAATTAGCAACTTGAGTGATTTCATCGCGCTCAAGATTCTGCATCGAAAGCAACGATGAAGTGACATTCAAATAATCACTCAGCCCATTGGCGTAGCGATTGCGTGCCGCAGAAAGCGTCTGCCGAGCGAGGCCGAGCTCAGCACGGAGTGCTTCTAATTGCTCACGGACTTTCTGCTCCAGCAGCAACGCATCTTCGACCTCCTTAAATGCAATTAGCACTGCCTGTCGATAGTTCGCGACTGCCTCATCGACGACTGCCAATTGTTTTTCAACTTCCAGTTTGCGGCGTCCGCCATCCATAATTGGCGCGACGATACGCCCAGTGAATTTGCCGAGCCAATCATCAAACAAATCTTCAAAGTTCTCTGCTGCAGTCGAACCACTTAGACCAAGCGACACGCTCGGCAAGCGATTCGCCTTTGCTGCGGCGACATTCCAATCCGCTGCCTCGATACGACGTAGTGCCGCGCGCACGTCAGGACGTTGCTCCAGCAAATCACTCGGCACCGCTGAGTTTGGCATCGGTGGTAGAGTTGGCGTGGTTTGCCAATCGATCTGCAAGAGCTCTGTTGCGGTCTGGCCGATTAAGAGGTTGAGCGCATATTGCGAAGCCGATCGCTGCGCCTCCGCACGCGGGATATTGGAGCGCGTGCGAGCCACCGTCTGCCGCTGTTGATAGACATCCAATGAATTTGCCTGAGAGTTACGAAAGCGCAGCTCAATCAACTCTAGCTGTGTGCTATTAATCTCCAACTGTTGTTGCAATAACGCGACACGGCGCTCCGCTTCAATAATTTCAATCCAACGATTCGCGACACTTGCGGAGATCGTTAATGCGGTGCTTTGTAAATCATCGGCTGAGGCCACCGCGCGTGCTTCGGCGGCATTTTGAGTCGAGCGAATCTTGCCCCACAAATCGACGTCGTAACGAATACCCAGCCCTACTACATAGTTATTCGAAGCCGTATCGCCCTCGTTGCGCCACGTGCGATCATAGTCTGGGGTAAGCGATAGCTCTGGGTACAAATCTGCCCCTGCTTGGAGTGCCGCGGCCTCTGATTGACGCAGACGCGCCCACGCCTGTGCGATATCTAAATTATCCGTAAAGGCACTCGCTTGCAACGCGTCGAGATCGCTGCGGTTAAATGCGCTCCACCACACCGCATCGAGCGCCACAGTTAGAGTTGCCTGCCTCGAGCCGCTAAATGCTGCTGGCAACGGTTGTAAGTCAGCCGACTCGCGTTGGGCCGCCGTATAACAGCCCGAAAGAATAAGTAAGGGAGCCGCACACACAGCCACGGCCTGGATTAAAGTCGCTTTCATCACTGCGTATTTGCCTCCAACATGCCCTTAAGACCTGCCAATGAGAATTGATAAATATGCTCTGCAATTGTCTCCGGATCTGGCAGGCACAACACAGGTGTTGCACCCATTTCACGAATCAAACGAGTAAAGTTATAAAACTGAAATTGAGCAACGACACTGACCATCGCCAAGTGCACCTGCTGCTCCGGCACATTCGATCCAAGAATACTGGAGACGGCGTTCCACATCTGCGCCTGGTTTTGGCTGATCAGCTCCGAAAAAATCATATCGATCGCAAAGGTCGGCTCCGCGAACTCCCTGGCAACCATCCGACACAGATATCCCGCGTCTGAGGGGCTGAAAATCTGAGAAATTAGCGCCGCGATATGATGTCGCAGTCGCTGCTCGGGCGACGCCCCCTCCTCGGCAAGCAGCACTGGAAACGACGCATTGGCCTCCGCAAAAGCAGCTCGGAGCGCTGCCACATAGAGCGCCTGCTTATCGCCAAAGTGGTAATTCACCGCCGCACCATTCGCCTCAGCCCGCTCAGAAATAGCTACCATCGTGGTCTTCTCAAAGCCACGCTCAGCAAACAAGGCCATCGCCGCCTGCAACAAACGCCCGCGCGTCTTCTGTTCTTTAGCTACTCCCATCGTTTTCAATTAGATGATTCAAACGCACATTTGAATCTTTTGTTTCAAAAAATGCAAATCAAGTTCCGCACTGCTGCATTCCGCAGATCAGCGCGAACCGTCCAAGCCGCTAATTCTGGTTCGTCAGAAAGCCTTGATGGTGCTGCAGATGCTGATCCAGCGAAGTGGCGACCACCACTGATGTAGCGAAAAACATTATGACTGCATTCGAGACCGCATCACTACTGCTATAATCCTGAATCCGTTTGAAAAAGTCCTGATTCAAACCTTCCAGCACCTGGTACAGCTCCTTCAAATGCTTGAGTTCCCAGTCAGGCTGGCCGCCCTTCAATTGCACGAAATACTGCTTTGTCAAATACGAGCCCACCGTCCGGTGCAGCGTCTCCTGCGTCGAGCAAAACGGAATATGAAAACTAGCCATTGCCCTCAGCTCCTGCAGTACTGGGCAGTCACTGGTCGCCATCATCAGGCCCATCAGCGAATTAATCCCCACTTGCAGGTCGCAATCGTTATAATAATGACGCTCAGTCGCCTCGACCGTGACCTGCACGCGCTCGGTCGAGGCGTTCTCCGCAAATGCCTCCAACAAGCCATGCATGCGCGTGGCGACTGGACAGTACTGACAGTCGGACGTCTTCAACGGGCAGCACGCACACTGCTTATGTTGCAATCGAGCCCATTCAGGATAATCAGTGCTCACCTCGACTCCATGCTGCTTCGTCTCCACATCAAAGACCACTTCCCGATCCTTGAGTTTAAAAATATAGCGCACGACTCCGTCATTCATCTGCGCACACTACGAGCGCCGACTGCCTAACATCGATCTATCAATGCAAAAACGCCCATTTTTTAGAAATTAATTACTACACTTAGGTCTTTTAACCCCAACCGCGTAGGCTTTAGCTTATGTCAGCCAAGGAGAACCCCTCATACTGTAGATGTGGAATTTACCCACAGCGATAAGCATCAACGACAGACTATAGTTGACGTGTCCGACAAAACGGTCACTGCAGTCAGCGTTGCGGCGCTCAGCGTCTACGACCCGTGCAAGGCCGTGTCGAAAGACAAGGTCATTGAATTCATTCAGCTAGTCGAACAGACTGGAGGCAGCCGCGACTTCAAGCAATCTGTACCATGACCCAAGCCAGATACGGACTCGTCCTCGTCGGCGGTGAAAGCCGACGCTGTGCCAGCAACAAGAGTGTCGCTGGCATAGCGCTAAGCCTAGCTCTTTTCCGGACGGGGAAAGAGAATCGTCTTTTCGCCGAGGGTCTTGCCTTCGAGGGTGTTGCCCCATTCAAGCTGACCTTCGAGGCGATCAAAATTATCGGCGCCTACCAAGCCACGAATCTTATCAGAAATCTCTGGCATCACCGGTGTGAGCATGACGACGCCAAGGCGCAAGGCTTCAGCCATGTAGGCCAGCGAGGTTTGCAACTTCGCTTGATCTTCAGGCGTGTCAGATTTTGCAAGTTTCCACGGCGCACGTGTTTCGGCGTATTTATTAATGCCTGAAATGAACGTAAAAATACGCTCCAAAGCCTTGTGAAACTGAAACCCTTCGTACAATGGGATCAGTTCACCCTGAGTCTTTTCCCACAGACCTTTAAGGTCTTGCTCTGGCTGCTCATCGACAGATGCCGCGGGCACTTTACCCTCGGAGTAACGGCTACCCATGTTGAGTAAGCGGCTGACTAAGTTACCCAAATCGTTAGCAAGGTCACTGTTGTAACGGCTCATAAAGAGCTCAATTGAGAATTCACTGTCTTGTCCGACATTCATCTCACGAGTCACGAAGTAGCGGAATGCATCGGTGCCAAACTGCTCGATCAAATCAAGTGGATCAACCACTTCGCCAGTGCTCTTGGACATCTTCGCACCGGAGCTCAACCACCAACCATGAACCAGGAAATGCTTGGGTAATTCAAGGTTCAATGCCTTGAGCATGATTGGCCAGTAAACCGCATGTGGTGGCACTAAAATATCTTTACCGATGACATGGTAATCGGCTGGCCAGTTCTGTTCGAACTCATCGGTGCCGTAGCCCGCTGCGGTAATATAGTTAGTCAACGCGTCGAACCAAACATATGTCACATACTCAGAGTCGAATGGAAGTTCAATGCCCCATTCCAAGCGTGACTTTGGCCGAGAAATACAGAGATCGTTGAGCGGCTCTTTTTTGAGAAACTGCAGCACATCGGCACTACGGAAGCGCGGATAGATCATCTCTGTATT
>TARA_B110000285_G_scaffold217553_1_pt1 | contig 11305 bp, 10 predicted proteins | sample TARA_B110000285 | Tara Oceans TARA_B110000285 (sample SAMEA4397756) | marine metagenome | biome: Polar Biome; feature: [SRF] surface water layer (ENVO:00010504); material: water (ENVO:00002006), including particulate matter (ENVO:01000060) such as... | depth 5 m
GTAGAACATCTGACAGGGATTAAAGATCTGACAAAGAATGATATCGAGTTAATATTTAAAACGGCAGATGCTTTCAAAGAGGTTATTAATCGACCAATTAAGAAAGTTCCTTCATTAAGAGATATTACGATTGCGAATTTATTTTTTGAAAATTCCACAAGAACAAGATTATCATTTGAATTGGCCGAGAAAAGAATGTCGGCTGATATAGTTAATTTTTCTGCTGCTAGTAGTTCTGTGAAGAAAGGTGAAACGTTAATTGATACCGTAAACAATATTCTATCCATGAAAGTGGATATGGTAGTAATGCGACATCCTAACCCTGGTGCAGCAAAATTCTTATCAGAAAGAATTGATGCAAAAGTTATTAATGCAGGTGACGGAACACATGAACATCCTACACAGGCACTTCTCGATGCTTACTCAATCCGAGAGCAATTTGGAGAAGTGAAAGGTAAAAAGGTGGTCATCGTTGGAGATATTCTTCATTCAAGAGTCGCGCTGTCAAATATTTATTGCCTACAAAAACTAGGTGCTGAAGTTATGATTTGTGGCCCTACGACTTTAATTCCAAAGTACATTTCAGAATTGGGAGTGAAAGTTGAGCATAACTTAATCAAAGCGTTAGAATGGTGTGATGTTGCCAATATGCTAAGAATTCAATTGGAGCGACAAGATATTATGTATTTCCCATCACTAAGAGAGTATTCAATGCAATATGGATTAACCAAAGAGATTTTAGATGGATTATCAAATAAAATTGTAATAATGCACCCAGGGCCTATCAATAGAGGTGTAGAGATCACTAGTGATGTGGCAGATTCAGAACAAGCAATTATTCTTCAACAAGTAGAGAATGGGGTTGCTGTAAGAATGGCAGTTATATATTTATTGGCTTCTCAAATAAAACGTCAATAATTTTAGTATTTTTGAAAGAAACAAACTATGAATTTCAGAGTTACCCAAAATAAAGATACCGCCGTAATTACTACGGAAGTTGAAAAGCTGAATGCTTCTAATGCTCCAGAGTTGAAAGCAGAATTAACTATTTTGAGTAACAAAAGTGTGAACAATATCATTATCGATATGTCAGGCACGAAATACTGTGATTCTTCAGGATTAAGTGCATTGTTGGTCGCTAATAGAATGTGTAAAGATACCAACGGCCAATTTATTTTGTGCGGATTGCAAAAAAACGTTTCTAAAATGGTTGAGATTGCTCAATTACACCGAGTTTTAACAATTGTTAATTCTTCAATAGAGGCGTTAGAGCTTGTTGATTAGTGAAGTTTACTGTTACCATCTTAGGTAGTGGGGCTGCTTTACCAACTTCTAGCCGAAAACCAACGGCACAATACATTGAATGTAGAGGAAGAAAAATTCTCATTGATTGTGGAGAGGGAACTCAAATGCAATTCAGAAAATTTGGAATTAAATTTCAAAGAATAGAACACATTCTAATTTCTCATTTACATGGCGATCATTACTTTGGATTGGTTGGACTGTTAAGTACAATGCATCTTTTGGGTAGGAAGAAGTCAATCGATATTTATGCCCCAAAAGAATTAAAAACAATCATTGAAAATCAATTGAACTATGGTGGCTCGAGGCTAGCTTTCGATATTGTTTTTCACGAAGTAAACCCGAATGAATCTGGCATTTTGTTTAAAGATGATAAAATGTCAATTCAACATTTTTCCTTATCACATAAAGTACCAACAAGTGGATTTGTTATTAAGGAACGACAAAAAGAACACAAGTTGATTGGAGAGCTTGTTCAGGCAGATAAAATTAAAATCGAACATTTTAAAATCTTAAAAGAAGGGAAGGATGTGATTGATGATGATGGTGAAATCATCGAAGCAAATAAATATACACAACCTGCCGATTCAGCAAAGGCTTATGCCTACTGTTCGGATACAAGGTATTTTGAAAAAGTAATTCCCTTTATTAAAAATGTAGATTTACTATATCATGAAGCAACATTTACGGAAGAGTTCGCAGATAGAGCTAAATCGACCATGCATTCTACAGCAAAACAAGCTGCAAAAATAGCAATGCTCGCCGGGGTGAAAAGATTGTTAATGGGTCATTTAAGTGCTCGCTATGAGTCGGGCGAGAAGCATGTTGAAGAAGCAAAAGAATTTTTTCCTCAATGCGAAGTTGTAGAAGACGGAAACGTTTACGATTTAAGTGCATAAAAAAAAGCATTCATTTCTGAATGCTTTCCTAAAAAGGTTGTGATTTTCTTTAGTCTTTAATAACGGTGTAACCTGGATATTTCTTCTTGTCGAAAACAAATTTAGAATCGCTAATTGTAGGGTTTGGTGTATACTTTTTCAAGTTGTACGTCATTGCCGTTCCATCTTTCGTTTTGATAATTACTTTCCTTAATTCTCCTTTGGTCTTAGAGATGTATAGTATAATCGTGTGATATTCAACATCACTAGGGTTTTTAGGATAAAGAAAAATGACATTAACCTTTTCTTCGTTAATTGTCGTTTCTTTCCCCATTTTATTCTTAAAACCATCTTCCCAAATTGTCATCAATTTCCTAGGGTTCATAATATCCTCATCTTCGTCTGAGTCAGATTCATAAACTGATTTTTCCTCCTTGATTACAGTCCATGTTTTCATACCGTTAGATAGAACTGCAATTTCTCCCATGGAGGCATGAAATTTATCTCCTTTTACCCAACCTTTACCTGTTTCTGTTAAATTGGTTCCTGTTGCTTTGTTTTTTGTGTTTGCACTAAACTCAACATAAAATGAATTATGCGACTTCATTTTTTTGGAAAGTTTATCTAAAATGGTTTGAGGGCCGGTTTGTCCGAAAGACAGTGTCGATAAGGTCAAAATGGCTAAAAGGGTATGTAAAATTTTCATATTGTTATTTTTTGTTTTGTTAATCAGAAACTGTGCCAAAGAAGGATTAGTTTCCGATTGTTTTTAATAAATCATTTAAGGTTTCTTTGTCAATATCATGCATCCCAATATAAGAACATATTTTGAACCCTTTTGATTCATAATCCTTAATCATTTGAACTTTAATTTCCGAATGAATAAACTCATCCTTATCGCCAATAATAAAATAATCGTTCCCTTTTTTTATTATTGAATCTTTCGGATAATCACTAGCCCATATAATTAAAGAATCAAAGTTGATTGCAGATTGGTTTCTCCAACGTATTGCTGTTGCCCCACCTTGTGAGAATCCAATTAGTATTTTTTTGTCAATTGAAAATTTTTTTGACAATTGAACGTCAAGTGAATCGAGGTAATTAATGTTGTCTGAAATATCAGTTTCTCTTGCTTCTTTGGTCATCCAAGAAGCACCAACTCTGCCACCCGTACCTTTTAAGTAGAATCGATGTCCACCTTCTGGAGCAACAACTATTATGTTTTGTAAATGGTTAAATTTTTGAATAAAGTACTTTGCAAGTTGGCCATAGCCATGAAGAACATACAGCAAGGTTGTAGGGTTTTTACCTTTGCACGATATTTGATAGCGATATGTTTTATTTTGAGTAATATTGACCTCCATTGACAGCAAATATACACGTTAGAAATAGAAAAGATACATTTATGGGTGTGATAAATAAGGTTGTTTTATTAATTGTTTTTATTGTGGCACTTGTACCAAGGAATTCTTTTGGACAAGAGATTACCATTTTAGATAAAATTACACAAGAAAGAATTCCTGGAGCCTTAATATATAGTAATAACCCAAACATAAAAGTTAGAGGTAACACTGAAGGAAGGTTTATGTTGGATGCTTTTAAAGGGTGTGATTCAGTATTTATTTCATATCCGGAATACGAGATTTACATTAGTTCTTATATGTTATTGTCAAAAACAATAACGTTAGAATTGTCCGAAAAAGCATTGTCTGTCTCTGAAATGGTTGTTACTGCAAGTAGATGGGGCGAAAATCAAGCGAAAACATCATCTAGAATTACAAAACTTAATTTAAAAGAATTAGGACTTCTTGAGCCTCAAACCTCCGCAGATTTGTTAGAGTCAACTGGCTATGTTTTTGTTCAGAAAAGTCAATTTGCTGGTGGATCGCCTCAATTAAGAGGGTTTGGAACTAATCGAGTGATGATTGTTGTGGATGGTGTTAGAATGAACAATGCTATTTTTAGATCGGGGAATCTTCAAAATGTTATTTCTTTAGATGGAAACTCGTTGGAATCTGCAGAGATTCAATTCGGACCAGGCTCTGTTATTTATGGCTCAGACGCCATAGGTGGGGTGATGAATTTCACAACAAAATTGGCTAAGTATTCTCCAGATTCGACAAGATCATTCGTTAAAACAAAATTGTTTACAAGGTATTCATCGGCAAGTAATGAATCAACTTCACATTTAGGTTTCAACTACGGCAGAAAAAAGTGGGCATTTTTTACAGGAGCTACTTTCTCTCGTTTTGGTGATTTAAAAACTGGAAAATACGGGAATAACAGTTTTTTACGCCCTACTTATCAGTCCACAGTAAATGGAGTTGATACAACCATAGCAAACAATGACCCTCGACTTCAAATTAATTCTGGATATGCACAATTCAATATTCTCCAGAAAATAAGTTTTAAGCCAAACGAAAAATGGGAGGTGAATTATGGCTTTAATTTTTCTAAGTCAACTGACGCTCCGAGGTATGATCGTTTAATTCAAGATGCCGATGGAGATGGACAATTAGATAAGGCCGAATGGTATTATGGTCCTCAAGAATGGATGATGCATCGAATAACTGTTCTTAATACTCCTGAGAATAAAAAAATCTATCATAATTTAAGAATCACAGCTGCTTATCAAAAACAATTAGAAAGTCGTCACGACAGAAAAATGGGTTCGAATCAAATACGGCATCAATTTGAAACAGTAAATGCACTTTCCTTGAATGTTGACTTTACAAAGAAAATTAAGAAAAGAACAACCATTTATTATGGGATAGAAGGTGTGTTTAATAAAGTTGGCTCAAATGCGTACCGTGAATCGATTACTGATGGAACTCAGGATGTTATTAATCCAAGATATCCAAACAATAGCATTTGGCAAACTTATGGCGTGTATGCTAATTTGAAATTTGAGTTAACTGAAAAATGGATATTTAATACAGGTGCACGTTATAGCGTTTATGGAATTAATGCTGAATTTGATACAAGTCTTTTTGCTTTTCCCGTAACAAGATTGTCTAATTCGAACAGTGCATTAAATGGAACGGTAGGGTTAGTGTATAATCCGAATAATAAAATGAGACTATATCTAAATGTTTCTACAGGATTTAGAGCTCCAAATATTGATGATATTGGAAAAGTGTTTGATTCTGAGCATGGAAGTGTAATTGTGCCAAATATTGATTTGAAACCTGAATATGCCTATAACGCTGAGATTGGCTTCGTGAAAACTTTTAGTGGTGTAGTGAAAGTCGATGGTGCTGTATACTATACTTATTTATACGACGCTTTAGCACGTTCAGCTTTTCTGTTTGGGGGAGAAGATAGTATTCTCTATGAAGGGGTGATGAGCCAAGTTTTAGCGGTTCAAAATATTAGTAATGCATACGTTTATGGAGTTCAGGGTGGAGTTGAAATTCTTTTAGGAAAGGGGTTTTCTATAAAAAGTATGATTAGTTATCAGAAAGGATTTGAATATAGCTTAGATAGCATGGGATACTTTCCGAAAACTCATGTTGCACCTACATTTGGTAGAACATCTTTATCATTTAAGAAAAGACACATTTACCTTTCTCTTTATGCAGTCTATCATGGAGAAATGAAGCATAAAGATCTACCTCTTCAAGAAAGAAATGATCACGTTTATGCAAAAGACAATGATGGAAACGCATACACACCATCATGGTATACGTTGAATTTTAAGGGGGCTTATTTCTTTAATAAACACCTTTCATTGAATATAGGCGTTGAAAATATTACAAATCAATTATATCGAACGTTCGGGTCTGGCTTTTCAGGCGCAGGAATTAATGTAATCACCTCCGTAAAAGTAACTTTTTAAGAATTTTTTCGAGTGAAATATTTTCGTTCATTCTCGTTGTAAAACCATCTTCTTTGAAGGGTTTTACTAGTTTCGATAATTGGTTTTGTTTTGTATACAGCTTCTGGGTCATTGAATTTTTTGTTTTTCATTTTCCCTGAATAAATCAAAATGTCTTTAGCAAGAGAATAGCTTCCGGTCTCATATTCTACCGCAATAGATGTGTTTTCCTTATCCCCAAATCCATCATACAGCATTATTTCAAAAGTTTGTCTTGGTTTTTTGTTGTAAATCGTAAAAAAACGTCTAAAGCCACCACTACTTATTTTAAAGTCTACCTGGAAATCTTTAAATGATTCGGATCTTACGTTTTTAAAATGTACGTCTAATTCAGAGATAGGACTCGACCCAACAGGAATAACGCTTGAGAATGCTTTAGTAGCTCCATCCATGTATATATAGCTGTTGTATCGACCAATAAAACCAGTTTCAGCTCGTTTTGCTAACTTTCCCCCTTGAATCGCTTTTTGTTTTGCGTAATCTAATCGGTTTACCGTTATGATGAAGTCTAAGCTGTCATCATTGTCTAAATGTTCTTTATAGATTTTATAAGAATATTTCTCTGTAGCTGTAATTTCATGACTTGCCTCGATTTGACGAACAATCCTTTGCTCTAATGTTAGAACCATATCTGGAGTTGGTTTATCCGTGTTTGTTTTTTGTGGTGTGTCTTTACAAGAGTATAAAAAAGTAAAAACAAGAAGGACAACTAAATATTTCATAAGTCCAAAGCTAAGGCTTCTTAATTGAAATCAATTAATTTCGCATTATGGAAATTAATATAAATTCTGATTGGTCCGAATTATTGAGTGAAGTTTACAAGAAAGAGTACTTTCTAAACTTGATGAAGTTTTTAGATGTCGAATACAGTAAAAACGGATCTACAACTTTTCCAGATCGTAAATTGCTTTTTAACGCGCTTAATTCATGTCCTTTGAGTGATGTGAAAGTCGTGATTTTAGGACAAGATCCATATCCGACAAAAGATCATGCGAATGGTCTCTGTTTTTCTGTCAACGGAAATGTTTCCCCGCTTCCTAAAAGTTTGAAAAATATATTTAAAGAACTTTCTTCAGATCTTTCCTTGCCTGAAAGAACAAATGGTAACTTAGAAGACTGGGCAAGTCAAGGTGTTTTATTACTTAATAATGTTTTGACGGTGCATGAAGGAGAGGCTGGAAGTCATTTTGATAAAGGTTGGGAGGAATTAACATCTGATATAATTGACATAATTAATAAAAAAATGGATGGGGTTGTTTTTATTCTTTGGGGAGCAAAGGCACAAAAAAAAGGTGTAAATATTGATATTCAAAGACATTTTATTATAAAATCACCACACCCCTCACCACTTTCTTCCTATAGAGGATTCTTTGGGAGTAAGCCGTTTTCAAGAACAAATGAATTTTTACAAGCAGTAGGTGAGCAGCCTATTATTTGGTAGATTTTCTTTCTATTAATTATCCTTATTCTTAGTACATTTGTATTAATGGAATTTAAAAATGATTTAATACTTCGAGCGGCTAAGGGAGAACCGATTGAAAGGTATCCAGTATGGCTAATGAGGCAAGCTGGGCGAATTCTTCCTGAGTATAGAGCAGTTAGAGGAGCGTTATCAGGATTTAAAGAATTAGTAGAGACTCCTGAACGTGCTGCTGAAGTGACCGTTCAGCCTGTTGATATTTTAGGAGTTGATGCGGCAATTATATTTTCTGATATTCTTGTTGTTCCAGAAGCAATGGGACTTGAGTACCAATTAATCGAAAAGAAAGGTCCTTGGTTTGAGAAAACAATACGTTCTGAAGAAGGATTGAAATACGCCAATACAGATTTTGACATTGAAGATAATTTAAGTTACGTTTTAGAAGCTATTAAGATTGCAAATAAAGAATTGAACGGACGAGTGCCTTTGATTGGTTTTGCAGGAGCACCTTGGACTATCTTTTGTTATATGACGGAAGGACAAGGATCTAAAACTTTTTCAGAATCCAGAAAAATTCTATATACGAATCCAACTTTGGCACATGAGTTGCTTAATCGTATCACGGATGTGACAATCAAATATTTGAAAGCTCAAATTAAAGCCGGTGTACATATGGTTCAGGTTTTTGATTCATGGGCAGGAATTTTAGGAGAAGAACAATATGCAGAATTTGGATTGAAGTATATGGAGAAGGTAGCAAATGCTATAACAGAAGTTCCAGTTACTTTATTTGCTAAAGGAGCGCATAGTTCAATTTCAAAAATAGTCAAAATGAAGTGTAATACAGTTGGGTTAGATTGGAATACAAATTCATCTGAGATTAGAGGTATGGTTGGTGAGAATAGAACATTGCAAGGTAATTTAGATCCTTGTGCGCTGTATTCTCCTCATTCTGAAATAGAAAGATTGACAAATGATATGCTGGATTCTTATGAAAGTAAAAGACATATTGTAAATTTAGGGCATGGAGTATATCCTGATGTTGATCCAGAAAAAGTGAAAACGTTTATTAAAACAGTTAAGAATTATGAAATTAAGTACTAAAAACATGAAATCATTAATTGCAATATTAGCTATAGGTCTAATGTCTTTATATTCTTTCGGACAAGATGAAGGTCAAAATATGGTTCCTAATGGTTCGTTTGAAGCTGTAGATAAAAATCCTAAAAAACTAGGTTCTATTGAAAATGCAACGGGATGGGTTTCTCCTACCGGAGTCCGCGCAGATTTATTTGTTGATTCTAAAATTGCGGACATTGCTGTTCCTATGAATATCTTCGGGAAAGAAGACCCTAAAGAGGGAGAGAATTATGCAGGAATTGTTGGTTTTTCATATGGAGACAAACAACCTCGTACATATATAATGATAAAATTAGATAGCCCTATGAAAAAAGGGATGCGTTATTGTGTGAAATTTAACACGTCATTAGCAGAAGCTTCAAAATATGCATGTAATAATCTAGGTATTTTCTTTAGTAAGAAAGCTTATGGAACAGATGCAAAATTACCAATCATCGAAGAGGCTAGTGTCTTACATTTTAACAATGACCAAAAAAAGTTTAATGCCAGATATAATTGGACAGAAATAGGAGGGCAATTTATCGCTTCTGGAGGTGAAAAATTCTTGACTATTGGAAATTTTTACTCGAATGGAGACACGAAAAGTGAACGTGTAAAAAAAGATCCTCGTGTAAAAATTAAAAACATTGCATCAGCATATTATTATATAGATGATGTCTCTGTTATTTTATTAGGAGAAGATGATATATGTGATAGTGCAGAGCCAGAAGTGGAGAATGATTTTTCTTCAATGATCTACCAAAAAGTATATGTAACTAATGAGAAGATGAGCTCTAAAGAAAAAGTAGAGATTCAGCAAGTGTTTTTTGGTTTTGGGAAGAAAAATTTGTCGGCTCAGGGAGAAGTTGTATTGAATAATATTGTAGCTGAGTTAAAAGCAAATCCTGAATCAAAACTTCAAATTATGGGCCATTCGACTGAAATGGAAGACTCTGTAGGAGTTGAGAATGATTATTATGCTGGAATGGATATGAAGAGAGTTGGTACAGTAATGAAATATTTAATGGCCAACGGAATCGAAGAAAGTCGAATGATACCAGCTGCAAAAGGTAATTTAATGAAGAATGAAGGCATTACTACTGCCGACGACGATGAGTTGAAAATGGCTAAAAATCGCAGAGTTACCTTTAAACTAAGATAGTAAAATAACAAATAATATTTAAAGGGTTAACAATTTGTTAGCCCTTTTTTTTATGATAATATTAGATCAACATATTGTTTCTCAACAAATTGTACAACAACGTTTTGTGGATTATTGCATTGGTGTGTTCCCTCAATTAATGACCAAGAATGCAGTAAAGAAGGCCATTAAAAAAGAAGAGTTGTTCATTAATGGGGCACTGGCCACGACAGGTGTCTGGATTAAAAAAAGCGATATCATTGATCTGATTGATAATCAGAAAAGAATATTAAAACCTTTCCCTTTGAGCATTGATGTTATTTTTGAAGACGATTACTTTGTTGTCGTGAATAAACCTTCGGGCTTAGTTGTAAGTGGGAATCTGTTTCGAACATTAGAGAATGCCATGGTTGATAAAGTTCAATCGTCAATTCAGCAGGATAAAAACCAACATGCTAAACCAGTCCATAGATTAGACGCGGCTACATCCGGATTGGTTATCATGTCAAAAACGGCAAATGCACATCGAGGTCTAGCTAAACTGTTTGAAAATCGTTGTATTGATAAAGTTTATCATGCGATTGTCTCAGGAGAGTTTGGAGAAAATACAGGTGTTATTAATCAAGAGATTCAAGGGCAAAATGCCGTAACAGGTTTTGAGGTGAAGACGGTAATTAACTCCTTAAGGAGTGAAAAGCTATCGTTGATTAAATTATCGCCTAAAACGGGAAGGACTCACCAATTAAGAATTCATTGCTCGGACAACGGGAATCCTATTGTAGGAGATTTACTGTATAGTGAAGAAGAGAACACTTTATTGCATAAAGGCCTTTTTCTAAGCGCTACGAGGTTAGCTTTTAAGCATCCAATTACGAATGAATTGTTGGAAATAGAAATAGATATTCCACATAAATTTAAATCTTTACTAGAGCGAGAGGAACGCAGGTGGAATAAATTTAAACTTCATCAAGAGTAAAATATGTCGAAATTTATGTTTTCGTCTTAATTAAATTTTCAGAGGCAATTATTTAAGTTTGTTAAATGAGAGGTGAGCCATTAGAGTCGGTAGTTAGAATGTCGCTCATATAGTCCAGGAATGGTCTCATTGCCATGAAGGAGTCATTCAGTTTGTCCGCGAAATCATCGCTCATTACTTCTTTGTCGGTGAATGATTTGTGAAAGATGAATTGCTTGAATCTCAATAAATCAATAGAACCATGATCCTTTGGGTATCCTTTTGGAGCTGTTTTCAGTTGCTCACCTTTTAGTGTCTCGAAATGATTAATAAACTTTTGTTCAGTAATAATTGATCGTAGTTCGGTTGGATCCATAGCCAATTCTTCTCGGATTCTCGTTAAATCATCTTTGTTTGGGCCCCAAAATCCACCAGCTACCATAGATTTGTTCCCGGATTCGATGCGGAAGTAATAACCACCCCTTAGTTTCTTGGTTGCTCTTTTAAATCCACCAGCCCAATGTGTTTTATATGGCTCCTTATTTTTAGAAAATCGAACATCGCGGTATATTCGAAATAAACTTTTTTTTCCTGAAACTGTTTCGATTTGATC
>TARA_B110000285_G_scaffold231132_1_pt1 | contig 11295 bp, 8 predicted proteins | sample TARA_B110000285 | Tara Oceans TARA_B110000285 (sample SAMEA4397756) | marine metagenome | biome: Polar Biome; feature: [SRF] surface water layer (ENVO:00010504); material: water (ENVO:00002006), including particulate matter (ENVO:01000060) such as... | depth 5 m
GGTCAAAAAAGCCTTGCTCTGCCATCCAGTTTTCATTATAAATTTTACTCATATAACGGGATCCATGATCTGGAAAAATTACAATTACATTACTGTTTTCGTCAAAATATTTTTTTTCTGCTAATTGATGTATAGCTTGCATTGCAGCCCCAGAGGTGTAGCCTACAAAAATACCCTCAGATCGAGTAATGTTTCGTGCTGTATGAGCACTAGCTTCATCTGTAACTTTTACAAACAAATCAATAACATTAAAATGAGTAGAGGTTGGAATTAAACTTTTCCCCAATCCTTCTATACGGTAAGGATATATTTCATTAGGATCAAATTCTTGTGTTTCATGGTACTTCTTTAAAACAGAACCATATGCATCGACTCCTATAATTTTAATTTTTGAGTTTTTTTCTTTTAAAAACTTAGCACATCCGGAAATAGTTCCTCCGGTACCACTGCATGCAACAAGATGGGTTATCTTACCTTTTGATTGCTCCCAAATTTCCGGACCTGTATAGCGGTAATGCGCCTCAACATTTAACTCATTAAAATATTGATTAATGTACACAGAGTTTTTAATATCACCATGCAAACGTTTTGCAACTTCATAATAAGATCTAGGATCATCTACGGCAACGTTTGCAGGACATACATAAACTTGAGCTCCCATAGAACTCAGCATGTTAATCTTATCTTTTGAGGATTTAGAACTAACCGCTAAAACACAACTATACCCTTTAATAATTGAAACCATAGCCAAACTAAAACCTGTGTTTCCTGAGGTCGTTTCAATAATAGTTGCACCTGGCTTAAGAATACCTTTATGCTCTGCTTGCTCAATAATATGTAATGCTATTCTATCTTTATTTGAATGACCTGGATTAAAGGCCTCAAACTTTGCATAAAAGGATCCCTTATAATCTTTAACCACATTATTGAGTCGAATTAAAGGTGTGTTCCCTATCAGTTCTAATATATTTTGATAGGTGTTCACATGGTTATTCATACTTTAAATTTAAAATATTTAGGCAAATTTAATGAAAATTTATTAGTCAACTATACCTTCTAACTTCAGTATGAAGGTGTATTCTTTTGCAACATCTTTTAATGCACTAAACCTTCCTGAAGAACCACTATGACCAGCTTCCATGTTGGTGTCTAAAAATAAAACTGTAGAATCAACCTTTAATGTTCTTAATTTTGCAGCCCACTTTGCTGGCTCCCAATATTGAACTTGAGAATCATGAAATCCAGCTGTAATTAATAAATTTGGATACGCTTGTGATTTGACATTATCATATGGAGAATATGATTTCATATAATCATAATAGGCCTTGTCATTAGGATTCCCCCATTCATCATATTCGCCTGTAGTGAGAGGAATACTATTGTCTAACATAGTAGTAATGACATCTACAAAAGGAACTGCTGCTATTACACTTCTATATAATTCTGGAGCATCATTTACAATCACTCCCATTAACAAACCTCCTGCAGAACCTCCTAATGCATGAAGGTGAGAAGCGCTTGTATAGTTTTCTTGAATTAAATATTTCGAGCAGTCAATGAAATCATTAAAGGTGTTTTTCTTCTTTAATAATTTTCCGTCCTCATACCATTGGCGGCCTAAGTATTCTCCACCTCTAATGTGAGCAATTCCAAAAATAAACCCCCTGTTCAATAAGCTTAAGCGACTGCTTGAAAAACCAGGATCAACAGTAGAACCATAAGAACCATATGAATATAATAGAAAAGGAGTTTCTGAACTAGGCGCTGTATCTTTATGGTGAACAATAGAAATTGGAACTTTTATTCCATCACGAGCGGTTGCCCAAATACGTTTCTCCACATAATTATTTGGATCGAAATCTGGATCCATAATTTCACTTTGCTTAAGTAATTTTGAGGATTTATTAGTCATGTCATACTCAAACAGACTGCTTGGCGTCGTGAGTGATGTATAACCATAACGTAGTTTTGTGGAATCAAAACTTGGATTATATCCACCATATAAATTATAAGTTTCCCCTTTAATGGGTAGATAATAATCTTCTGTATTATCCCATCGCATAATTCTTATTTGTGTTAACCCTAGAGAACGTTCAGTGACAACCAAAAATTCTTTGAAAATCTCTACATCTTCTATAAGTACATTTTCACGATGTGCTAAAATTGTTTCCCAATGATCAATTCTAGATTCTGAAGTAGGTGTTTTGGATAATTCAAAATTCAATGCTTGATTTTTATTGCTTAAGATATAAAAGTGATCTTCAAAATGATCAACGCTATATTCAAGGCCACGCACTCTAGGCTGAACTACTTTAAAAGAAGCTAAAGGCTCATCTGCTTTGAGAAATTGAGTTTCCGTAGTGAGTGTGCTATACGAAGAAATAAAAATATATTTTGTAGATTTAGATTCACTTACATACACAGAAAAAGTTTCGTCTTTTTCATGAAAGATGAGTGTATTCTTTTTTTCGGGCTGCTTTATATTATGCCTTAAAATACGCTCTGAGCGAAGTGTTTCTGGGTTTTTGTATATATAAAAAAAGTGTTCATTGTCAGATGCCCAAGCAGATCCACCTGAAGTATTTTCTATTTTTGTTGGAAGAACATCTCCATTATTTAGGTCTTTAACATATAGTGTATATTTTCTTCGTGACTCTAAATCTACTCCATAAACTACTTTTGTATTGTCTGGACTTATGTTTAAACCTACTAAACGAAAGTAATCATATCCTTCTGCCATTTTATTACAGTCAAAAAGAATTTCTTCATCTGCATCTAGTGAATCTTTTTTTCGTGTGTAAACAGGGTATTGCTGTCCCTTCACAAAACGTGTAATATACCAATAGTCATTATAAAAATAAGGCACCGATTCATCATCTTCTTTCATTCGAGCCTTCAACTCTTCAAACAAATCTTTTTGAAAGGCTAGTGTACTGGCGTTCATTTTTTTGAAATAGTCATTTTCACGTTCTAAGTAATCAACTACTTCGGGATTATCTCGCTCCTTAAGCCAATAATAATCATCTACTCTTAGATCATTATGTTCTTTTAAATGAAACGGAATTTTTTCTGCAGTTGGTGGAGATATAGTAGTGTCAAAACTCATAGATGATTTCTTTTTACATGCTGTAAATATGGTTACAAAAATCAAACTTGTAATTAAAATATAGCTACGCATATTGATTCATTTTTGTTAAAGTTGTTAACACATAATCATGATGATTTTGCGTGTAATCTCTATGAGTTACCATTCGTAATTTCCCCTTTCCTAAAGAAATTATATCAATTTCTTTTTTCTTTAAATCCTCAATAAATGTAGCCTCTGGAATACTCTCAATCAAAGAAAATATTAAAATATTAGTCGCGACTGGCGCTACGCTTTGAACAAAGTAACTCTTAAGTAACGTCACTTCTAGCTCTTTGGCTTTTCGGTGGTCTTCTTTTAAATCATTTATGTGGTTATTAATGGCATAAGTTCCTGCAGCGGCAAGATATCCTGCTTGTCTCATTCCACCACCAAATATTTTTCTATAGCGAATGGCTTCATTAATATGTTCCTTTGAACCCAATAATAAAGACCCAATTGGACACCCTAACCCTTTACTCAAACAAACAGAAATAGTGTCAAATATCTTCCCATAATCAGTTGGTATTTCTTCCGTAACTTCTAAAGCATTCCATATTCTTGCTCCATCTAAATGTAGTGCTAAATTATGCTGTTCACATAGCTGTTTGATGGCAATAATTTCATTAAAATCATATACAGCTCCTCCCCCTTTATTAGTAGTGTTTTCAAGACAAACCAAGGTGGTTTTTGGACTATGGTAAAAATCAGGAGGATTGATTACTTCTTCAATTTGTGCAGCAGTAATACGTCCACGGTCTCCTGAAATTAAGCGACACGAAACGCCTGAATTAAAGCTTACACCTCCCCCTTCATAATTATAAACATGGGCATAATGATCACAGATCAATTGATCACCCGGTTGGGTATGAATTTTTATAGCGGTTTGATTTGTCATTGTTCCTGAGGGGAAAAATAAAGCAGCATCCATTCCAAAAAGGGCTGCTACTTCCTTTTCTAATTTATTAACAGAAGGGTCTTCCTTAAAAACATCGTCACCAACTTCCGCTGCAAGCATGGCTTCAAGCATTCTCCTAGAAGGCTTTGTTACAGTATCACTTATTAAATTGACTTTCATGAGGTAAATATCAAATTTAAAAACTATCTGTTCTTAATAATCAAAAGAAAAAGATCCAATAGGTGAACCATCAGGAAGTCTTTTTGATGCGATAGGTTTAAAATCAGTGGGGTTATCAAAATATTGTTGAATTTGCATTCGGTAGTAACTTGAAAAATTAGCTTCTGATTGACCTGCTAGCCATCGATCTAATACCTCTAATTGCTCGTAAACAGTTGCCTTTGTAATACTACTAGTCAAAGTGTTTTGACCTAAATGCATTAAATATTTTAAAATAGAGCCCTTAACAATCTCATTAAGATGGCTTTCGTGAGAATCACGAGGTAACTTTTTAAAATGATTGGTAACCAATATATTTATTGTTTCTTTTAAGGATAATTGATTACTATCAAAACCATATTGCATTACCAATCGATTTGCGCGTTCAGGATGCAATAACATTCCTACTAGGGCATCACTCAAACTAGTTGCTACCCCTAAGTAGTCAAAAGTTACTCCAGTTTGCGACAAAAAGTTTTCACGGGTGCGTGGGTTTGAAAAAGACCGTGGATGTAGCAAAGAATTTAAATGTGAGGGAATTTTTAATGAAGCAGGTTGTAAGGTATTCAAATAACCTAATAAAGCATTACGTTGTTTTGTAGCACTTACCACCTTAGTACTATAAGGGATTGGTCCCTTAACGGCATAATTATAATCAACACCACCTATCATTTTCACTACCGCTTCAACTTGATAACGATGTAAAAGATACATTGGCACAAACAGATCTTCAAGATCGCTATAAGGGGCTCCTTCTTTGATATGATTTAAGGATAGTTGATTTAATGCTTTGGCTCTAATCTGCATTAAATTATTCAATTCTTCCGTTGAGGAAGCCCCATTGTCCCATAAATGTGCTTTTGGATGTGCTCCGCCTATAGGTCTTGCATCACTATCACTAATAAATAGATGTCCTGATTTAACAGATTTTTCTAATAGTGAATTGAGTGCTTTTTTCTGATCAACACCTTCAGGGAAATGACTGTAGGCATATCCCACACTTACTTTATCCCAACTTCCTATTCCTGTTTCATATGCTTGTGAATAATCTATTTTATCATTTTCTAAGGTTAAATAAGGATGAGGATAATCCATTACAGAAGTACGTGATTTAGCACTTGCTGCAAAATTATGTGCAAATCCTAAAGTATGACCTATTTCATGAGCAGATAATTGACGTATTCTAGCCAATGCTAATTCAAGAGCTGCTTCTTCTTTGTTATTACTCGGATCAAAAGGTGCCTCTGTAAGCCCTAAGGCAATCATAAAGTCTTGTCTAATTCTTAAACTTCCTAAACTTACATGACCTTTTATGATTTCTCCTGTACGAGGATCAGCAACACTAGAACCATAACTCCAACCTCGGGTTGAGCGATGTACCCATTGAATCACATTATAGCGAACATCTAATGGATCAGCATCATCTGGTAAAATTTTAACCTGAAAGGCGTCTTTATATCCAATACTTTCAAAAGCCTGATTCCACCATCTTCCACCTTCCATAAGTGCAGAACGGACTGGCTCTGGAGTTCCATTATCTAAATAATAAATAATAGGCTCAACAGCTTCACTAATTGCTGCAGAAGGATCTTTCTTATCTAAACGGTGACGGTAGATATATTGTTTCTTAGTGGTCTCATTAACGGGCGTAGTATAGTCGTAAAATAAAAAAGCATTAACCCCTGAGCGTGTATCAAATATGCGTGGCTCATAATTAGAATCTGGTAAAGCTACAAAAGAGTGATGTTGGTTGACAGTAACCGCATTTGGAGTTGGCGTAACTGAGCGCAATGAAATTCCTGCATCATTCCCTGTAAAGGTAAGTAATATGTCAAATTCAATGTTTAATGGAAATGCTTTGGTTCTAGCTAAATAAATAGTGGATCTGCTTTTATCAATCTTAAAAGTACCCTGTTTGCGTTGCTTGAGTCTTTTACTAACGCCATGTGCATCTTCTAGTAAAAAAGGAGTTAAATTAATAATATAAGATCCATTTATTGTTTCTTCAATTGGGAAACCATAAAGAACAGACTTTGCAAATGCTTCCATAATGGAGCGCTTTTCTAAAGAATTTTCAGAGGTAGAACGGTATTTTAAATTAGGTTGGACAAGTAATAATTTATTTCCAGCTTTTGTGAAATAAACAACGCGTTCATTTCCTAATTGACCACGGTCCAAGCCAATGTCATTGCTTCCAATTCCTTGACTTAAGCTATTAACATAAAGAAACTCTTGATCTAATTTATCTACAGTTAGAAATAGTTGATCTTTTTTAGGGTGGTAATTAAAATTAAAAAAACCAGCATATAACTCAGTATTGTCAAGTGCAGATGTTTTGTATACATCTTTGTTTTTGTTTCCTCTATTTTGGGCTATTAATCCAAAAGAAAATATTAATAATATGATAATAGCTGCATTTATGCTTCGCATAGAAATATATTTGGTTAAATTAAAACTACTAAAAACAAATGAAAGCTAGGAATCTCCTCTTTTTTATTTATTAACCAAAAAAAATGTGCTTATAATAATTGATTAGTTCTCCATTGCCATAGAAAGTTCCAACCACTTATTGGTTTTTATCTCTAAAGTATCATCTAATTCTTTTAATGTGATGGAAATTACTTTAATTGCTTCTGGACTAAGCGTTTCCATTGCAAAACGATTTTGAAGTGTTCGCTTTTCAAGTTCTAATTTTTTAATTTTATTTTCGAGTTTTTTATATAATTGTTGATCGTCATATGACAAAGAAGCTTTAGAGTTCTCTTTCTTTTTCCAATCATTTTTGGGTTTCTTCTCCTCTACTTTATTTGCATAAGCTTTTATTTCATAGGCGTGGTAATCGGAATAATTTCCGGGGAAATCCTCAATCTCTCCTTGTCCTTTTAACACAAAAAGATGGTCAACAATTTTATCCATAAAATATCGATCGTGTGATACAACCAATAAACAACCTGGAAAATCCAAAAGAAAACTCTCCAAAACATTCAGCGTAATAATATCTAGATCGTTTGTAGGTTCATCAAGAATTAAAAAGTTCGGATTTTGAATAAGAATGGTGCATAAATACAAACGCTTAAGTTCCCCCCCACTAAGTTTTTCAACAAAGTCATACTGTTTTTTTCGATCAAATAAAAAGCGTTCCAATAGTTGCTGTGCTGAGATTTTCTTCCCTTTTTTTAATGGAATAAACTCTCCAAATTCTTGAATAACCTCAATTACCTTCTGTCCTTCTTTCACTTTTATTCCACCCTGAGTGTAATAGCCAAACTTTAAGGTTTCCCCACGAATTATTTTCCCTGAATCAGGCTTAATAGTATCAGTTAGTAAATTTAATAAGGTCGATTTTCCAGTTCCATTTTTCCCAATAATCCCAATGCGGTCATTCCGTTGAAAGTTATAATCAAATTGATCTAAAATTATATTTTCCTTAAAAGCTTTAGACACTTTATGCATTTCAATCATTTTAGAACCAAGACGTTCCATATTGATTTCTAATTGTACTTCATGGTCATTTCGACGTTGCTGGGTTTTCTCTTTAATAACTTTAAAGTCCTCAATTCTTGATTTGGATTTTGTGGTTCGAGCTTTTGGTTGTCGCCGCATCCATTCTAATTCTTTCACAAAATGACGTTTTGTTTTATGAGCGAGTGTTTCCTCATGAGAAATTCTAATGGCGCGCTTTTCTAAATAATAGGAATAGCTTCCTTTATACGTATATAGCTCACCCTCGTCTAACTCAATAATTTCATTACACACACGTTCCAAAAAATAACGGTCGTGGGTAACCATGAGTAGGGTCAATTTTTCTTTAATGAAATAAGCTTCAAGCCACTCAATCATTTCCATGTCTAGATGATTGGTAGGTTCATCTAAAATCAAAAGATCAGGTTTTTCAAGCAGAGACGCACAAAGTGCAAGGCGCTTCTTTTGCCCTCCTGAAAGAGCTGAGACTTTCATTTTTAAATCACCTAATTTAAGCTTACTCAACATCTGCTTGTATTGTGTTTCAAAATCCCAAGCCTCTTGTTGATCCATTGCCTCAAATGCTTTTTGATAGACTTCTGAATTTTCTGGGTTTAACAAGGCTTTTTCATAGGCAGCAATAACCTTTAGTGTTTTATTATCTGCCCCCAAAATGGTAGTTTCTACCGTTAAATTTGGATTTAATTCTGGTTCTTGTGCAAGGTAAGAAATATGCGTTCCTTTTCTGAAATTCACCTCCCCTGTATCAGAAGTCTCCTGTTGTGCAATAATTTTTAATAAAGTTGTTTTACCGCTTCCATTTTTAGCGATGAAGGCAATTTTTTGTCCTTTGCTAATACCAAAGGAAAGAGGGTCAAAAATTACACGTTCTCCATAAGATTTTGAAACGCCCTCTACAGAAAGTAGATTCATATATAGCTGCCTTTAATTTTTTCTAAAAGTACGGATTAAGATTTTGGAATTAGGAAATGTATATTATATTTAAAAAAGGGAGTCCTATAAACGAGTACCCAAGGGATTTGCTTATTTTTGGATTTAATTATGACTATATGATTTCAAACGAGCAATACAAACATTTAATGGAACGCCTGGGTGCCTTAAGGCGATATCTTTGACATTGATGCCAAAGAAATTGAAGTTAAAAACCAAGAGGAAAAGACCCTAGCTCCTGATTTTTGGGCAGATGCTTCAAATGCAGAACTACATATGAAAGGTTTAAGAAACCTTAATAAATGGCTAACCTATTATAATGAGCTAGTTCAAAAAACCGAAGATCTTGAGGTACTCATAGAGTTTGCAAAAGCTGGTGAGATTACTAGCGAAGAAGTTGAAGTTCAATATCATGATATTGAACAACTACTAGAAGCGGTTGAGTTCAGAAATATGCTTTCTAATGAAGGAGATGACTTAAGTGCAGTACTTCAGATTACTGCGGGTGCCGGTGGAACCGAAAGCTGTGATTGGACTGCCATGTTAATGCGTATGTATTTAATGTGGGGTGAAAAAAAAGACTTTAAAATTAAAGAACTCAATCACCAAGCTGGAGAAGTTACTGGAATAAAAACTGTCACATTAGAAATTGAAGGAGCTTATGCTTTTGGATGGCTTAAGGGAGAAAACGGAGTACACCGTTTAGTGCGTATATCTCCTTTTGACACAAATTCCAAACGCCATACATCATTTGCGTCAGTATATGTGTATCCACTTGTAGATGACAGTATTGAAATAATAATTAGCCCCTCAGATTATACATGGGAAACAATGCGCTCTAGTGGTGCAGGAGGACAAAATGTAAACAAAGTAGAAACAGCAGTTCGTTTACGGCACCAGCCTACAGGAATTATTATTGAGAACTCTGAGACACGTTCTCAATTAGAGAATAAAAATAAAGCAATGCAATTATTGCGCTCACAACTGTATGAATTAGAGTTGCAAAAAAAGCTAGCCGCAAGAGATGAAATTGAGGCATCAAAGAAAAAAATAGAATGGGGCTCGCAAATTAGAAATTATGTAATGCACCCTTATAAATTAGTGAAAGACGTAAGGACACAACTCGAAGTTACAGATGTTGATGCAATAATGAATGGACAAATTGATCCATTTTTAAAAGCTTATTTAATGAGTATGGGACAAAAACAAGCACCCTAATGAAAGGAAAAATGACTATAAAGACCATCATATTTGATTTAGGCGGTGTTCTTATCGATTGGAATCCAGAGTATTTATACCTAGATGTTTTTGAAGGAGATCACATTAAAATGGATGCTTTTTTTGAGAACGTTTGTACGATGGATTGGAACGAAAACCAAGATGCAGGCTACCCATTAGCACAAGCAACAAATGATAGAGTCGTCCTATTTCCTGAACATGAAGCCTTAATTCGTATGTATTATGGACGTTGGGAAGAAATGTTAGGTAAGGCTATTTCAGGTACCGAACAAATTTTAAAAACTTTAATTGACCAACCATATTTTAGAATAGTAGCGTTAACTAACTGGAGCGCTGAAACTTTTCCAGTGGCCCTTAAACGTTTTGATTTCTTACAGTGGTTTGAAGGTATTGTAGTTTCAGGAACTGAAAAAACCCGAAAACCATATCCTGAAATATATCAAATCACATTAGATCGATTTAACATTGAAAGTGCTTCAGCATTGTTCATCGATGATAACCTAAGAAATATAAAAGGTGCAGAAGCCCTTGGAATTAATGGTCTTCATTTTTCTACTCCAGAACAGCTTAAAAAAGAATTAGAAGAATATAACATTAAAGTTTAATATAACTAATGTCTGTAACTTTAAATCCTATAAACCTACAACAGCTTTCGAAATTAGTGCAGCTATCCATTCAAACTTTTGACGAAACTTTTAGAAATCAAAATACCAAAAAAAATATGGATTGGTATTATAAAACAAAAATGAATACTGAAAATCTTAGAATCGAATTACAGCATCCAAATTCAGATTTTTATTGGATTTTCCATAAAAACAAAACTGTAGGTTATTTAAAATTAAATTTTAAAGAAGCACAAACAGAAGTTGTAAATTTTTAAAATGCTTTTGAAATTGAGCGTATATATCTCTTAAGCACCTATCAACGTATGGGTTTAGGACAAGAAGTACTATCAAAAGTAATATGCCTAGGTAAAAATAGAGGGGCCACTTTTTTATGGCTTGGGGTATGGGAACACAACCAAAATTCCATTGCCTTTTAATAAAAAAGGATTTGAGCTCTTTGATAAGCATCTTTTTCAGTTAGGAAATGACCCTCAAACTGATCTATTAATGGGGCTTGTAATCTAAAACGGTGAATCTTCATCTAAAACATTTCCACCATCGCCAAATGCATCATCTGGATTAGGAAGACTTGAAGGATTTATAGCAGTATCATTAGGATTCATTTTCGAGTGAAATTCAAAAGGGGAATCAAAACTGTCTAAATCTTCAAATTTTCCTAAATGTCCAATAAATTTTAGTCGGATATTATCTAAACCTCCATTTCGGTGTTTGGCAACAATAAGTTCAGCCTGCCCTTCAGAAGGTGAACGCTCATCATCATCCCATTCATCAATATT
>TARA_B110000285_G_scaffold64236_2_pt1 | contig 11293 bp, 12 predicted proteins | sample TARA_B110000285 | Tara Oceans TARA_B110000285 (sample SAMEA4397756) | marine metagenome | biome: Polar Biome; feature: [SRF] surface water layer (ENVO:00010504); material: water (ENVO:00002006), including particulate matter (ENVO:01000060) such as... | depth 5 m
CATTCGCATTCGTATTCGTCATTTCTTCTTCTTGTTTAGAGTGTTCTTCTTGTTCTTCTTTTGATAATTTCGGATTTGGAATATTTATTTTGCCGGTTATATTACTCGTATCTATTGGATCTACATTAGAAGTAGATTTCGCCTTAACAATAGAAAGTTTTTCAGTCAGTTTTTCCTTTAATTTCCTCATTTTATTTATATTGTTATCAAGTTGGTCTAATAATTTAGTATTATTAGCATTTTTTATAAGTTTTTCAGCATTTGTTATCTCACTAGTAATTCCCTTTTTCACACTATCGCGATTTTCACCATTTGTCTCAAGTTTTAATTTTTCTGTTAAAGACTTCATTTTTTCTTGTCTTTCATATTCTTTTCGTATAGTTGTTGCTTTTAACTGATTATGTGCTCCAATTTCCGTATTAAGACGTTTAATACTATCTTCTATTGATTTTTCACTGGATATATCACCCATATCTTCAAAATTCTCTGGTAATATTTTACTAGCACCAACCCCTCCACCAACATATACCTTCATCGTTTTTCTTTTCAGATGAGGATTACGTCTATGTTTTTTCTGCGAGTTTTCATATTTACCCTTTTTTTTTCTTAAATTATATTTTTTTCTAGAAGCATTACGTTTTAACTTTATTTTATGTAATCTGTTTTTAGAGAGTTTCATATTATATATATTACTTTAAGAAAAGTATTTATTTTGTATTTATGCTGTATTTATTTTGTATTTATGCTGTATTTATTTTATAAACGTATATTAATATGAATGTACTTCCTGCAGCCTGTACTGTTGCTACATCTCCTATAAATATATCAATGGGTTCAATCGACGGTCCATGTGTCCTAAAATGTGATTACAATTATAAATATGGTATATATACTCCTAATATTACCAATAAAGGTAGCTACTTGGCATTAAATTATTCTGGAACATCGAATCCGGTAAAATACAATGATGAAATGTACAATGTCAAAGAAATCAGAATTTATCAACCTTCACTACATACGTATAATCAATCTAAAAATGCCGATGGAGAGATACTTATTATTCATAATGGATCTGGGAAAAATTTAATCGTATCAGTGCCATTTATATCTGGTGGTAAGACAGATAAAGGTTCTGTACAATTGAATACATTAATTACAGAAGCAGCTTTGAGAGTTCCTAATATAAATGAATCTGTAACAACTTCAAGTGGTAGTTTCTCTTTAGACAATTTCATTCCTGATAAGAAGGGATATTTTTCTTATACAGGAACGTTACCATATACACCATGTAATGGTACATATTCATATATTGTTTATAACATAGAAGATGCTATAAATCTAGAAGCTTCTTTATTAGTAAAGTTGAAGCAGATTGTAACGACAACTGCTATTCCAGTGAAAACAAATAGCCTCTTTTATAATAAGAATGGTGCCAATTCTAGAGGAAATGACGATAATATTTATATTGATTGTCAGCCTGTAGATGAAACCGGAAATATTCTTGTTCAAGAAGGACCTGGTGGAGCAAATACAAATACTGGTACAATGGGACCAAGTGTAACAATGGAGCAAATAGCACCCTTTTTATATGTTATAATGGGAGTAGTAGTAGCTTCTGGAATTGTATATGGGGGGAAATACTTATTTAAGAAGATGAAAAAAGAATAAGGTGTAAAATTCTATACATAATGAATGTTATTTATAGAATATAATAGAATTAAAAAACCAATTAAATTACAGATGTAGTATCATGGACGTCCATAGCGTTATGTGTCTCCTCGCTAGCAGGTTTGTAATTTAAATTACTAGGACCTGCGGATTCGACTAAAGGAGCCATTTGTTTGACAACCTCTTCTTCCAAAGTGACTGGAAATTGGTTGAAAGCGCTAAAATGACCGCTTTTTTTGATTTCGGTAGGTAAATATCTCTCAATAGCAAGAGTTCCTGTAGAGTGACTGGAACGACGGATTAATTCATAGGCAGCGAAAAGTCCAACAACACCAACAATTGGATGACAATGGGCAAATAAATAAAACGCAGCTATAATTATAACAATATTACCGTAAATATTATCAATCAAATTAGCCAACATAGAAGGAGTCTGAATATTTAATACGCTGTATAAGATTAAAACGACTAGTAGAGCAAGGTGGTGATAATTACTCTTTTTGAATAGATTTTGGTAAGGTTCCATATATCATATTATTATATTAAAAATTGAATAATATAAATGAACCTCGGTATATTATCACAATACTATTACTATGTCATACCTAGGAAAAAAAGGATATTCACTTTTAAAATCAAATTTAAATGAGAAAGAACAGACCTTTATTCGCAATGAATTAACGGTAAAAGCATATATCCCTAAATCACCAGTCCAACCTGAGCCATTTTCATTATACCGAGAATCTCCCAACAAGTTTTATGTTCCTAGATACTTTGGTGAAGGCAATTTCGGTGATGTTCCAGAAAACAAATTGTCTCGAGGCGACGATATTGATATTGAATTTAATGGTGAATTGAGAGATTTCCAAAAAAACATTGTAAATAAATATATTCATTTTGTCAAAGACAGTGGTGGTGGTTTATTAGACGTGGATCCAGGAAAAGGGAAAACAGTAATGGGTTTGTATATTATTTCTAAATTAAAAAAAAAGACGTTGGTCATCGTTCATAAATCATTCCTTTTAAATCAATGGATAGAGAGAATTCAACAATTCTTACCTACAGCAAGAGTTGGTAAGATACAGGGACAAATTATTGATATTGAAGACAAGGATATTGTGATTGGTATGTTGCAGTCGCTTTCGCAAAAAGACTATCCTGACAATTTATTTGATAGCTTTGGACTCTCTATTTATGACGAGACGCATCATTTGGGAGCAGAAGTGTTCAGTCGGTGTATGATGAAAACGATTACCAATTATACATTGGGTCTGTCTGGAACAATGCAGAGAAAAGATGGACTTACAAAAGTATTTAAAATGTTCCTAGGTGATATCGTTCATAAAGAAAAAACAGATACAAGTGAGCATAAGGTGATTGTAAAATCGATTCACTACAAAGTAGATGATGATGATTTTAATGAGATTAAATACGATTATCGTGGAAACCCTCTATACAGTACCATGATTTCCAAATTATGTAATTATAATCATCGTTCCGAATTTATCATACAGGTATTACAACACGAATTAGAAGAAAATCCGGAACAACAAATCATGATTCTAGCTCATAATAAGTCGCTGATTACCTATTTATACAAATCAATCGAGCATCGTAATATAGCTACGGTTGGATATTATATTGGTGGGATGAAAGAGGCTGATTTAAAGATAAGCGAAGGGAAAAAAGTCATTATTGCTACTTATGCCATGGCGTCAGAAGGTCTTGATATTAAGACATTGACGACACTTATCATGGCGTCACCTAAAACAGATGTTTGTCAATCTGTAGGTAGAATTTTGCGAACAAAGCATACATCTCCTTTGGTAATAGATATCGTAGATAGTCATATTATATTTGAAAAACAGTGGCAAAAACGAAGACAATATTATATGAAACAGAAATACAATATTATTTCAATAGACAATCATTCGTACATGACTGGTAATTGGCAAACCGTTTATGATCCTAGTAAAAGTGTAGAAAGTATTAAACGAATTAAGAACAAAGAAGAACCACTAAAAGGAGTCTGTTTGATTAAGTTATAAATAGAAAGTAATTATGATGTAATAATTTGATTTGATCAATATATTTTTAATTATAAACTTGGTTATAAGGAGCAGAGTCACCTAAATGTTTCCATGTATTTAAACAATCATTGCTGGGTGTATATGGAGGAGGACTAGCTAATGCTGAACTTCCGGCGGACAATGCTGGTGGAGCGCCGGTAGAATAATTGTGTGCATTTGCTACATTGGACATATATTGACTATATCCACCTCTTTGTCTTTTTGTCGGCGATCTTCTCTTGGTTCTTTTTCTACTCTTTCCTTTTCTACCTCCTTTTTTACTCTTCCTATTTCTAACACTTCGTCTTCCTTTTCCCTTTCCTTTTCCCTTTCTTTTACCACCACATTGGCTATTTAGGCCACGAGAAATGGGAGGATAACCTGAGCCTGCGAATAGTGACAAGTTTTCGCCATCAGATGGTTTATAAGAGTAATAAGGATATCCACCTGTTCCGAACGAACTTCCACCAGCTTGTCCAGCTTGCATAGACGCATTCATATTAGTATCTGAATTAATACCATTATGTTCATAAGTAGAGTATTCTCCTCTATGAAGTGAATGTCCTGTACCAACTCCTGAACGCTCAGATAGAGGTTGTTGTTGTGAAAATTCATGACCAACTCCACCCTTCATCTTATGACTTCTTCTCTTGCTTCCTTTTCTTGCGCGACCTTTGCTTGTACGACTTTTTCTTGTACGACGCATACGCTTCCCACCAGTTTTTACTACTTGATAAAGACCTTTTTGTTGTAATGCCAATTCACTACCAGACCCACTACATCCAGTAACCGCTCCAACTTTACTTGAAAACCCTGGGTTTGAGAAATGCGCATTTTGTGAATTAACTAATCCTGGTGATAGAACGAGTGACATATATATAATAGCGATAAAAAGAAATTTATTGATTAAATGATTGTCTATAGTGATTTATTTGACTATGTGAATTATATGTTTGACGTTGTCCTCGATGATTATGTGATTGATTTTGACTATTATTATTATTATTATTATTATTATTATTATTATTATTATTATTATAATGATAATTAGATTGTCTATTATTACTGTTATAATGTCTGTTATTATGATTATTATTATGATTATTATATGAATTACGTTGTACATTTTTACGCATATTGGATTGTTCTAAATGTTGTTTCGATTCATCCATTGACGTCATTGTTGCAATTTGTCCATTCTGAACTATATTGAGAGGAACATATGTATTTGTCCTTTTTTGAAAAGAACATTCCATTGTAGCACTCTTGTCTAAGAATACAAATTTATCTTCACTAATATTTTCAAACTCTTCATCGTCATCACTCTCTTCCAACGCATCTAAATTGGCATTCTCCTTAATTTTTCTAAATATTTTATTCATCATTACGCTTGTTTTATAATCAGGTATAGCAGCAACGTCATATTTTTCTAAACTTCCATGTCTATTTTTAACATGTAAATGATATACGTCGTTTTGTACATCTGCTTTGATTACGAAAATTCTATTTTCTTGTTCATCTGTTTGGGTTGATCTATACAGGGTGGAAGTGTATAATTGTTTATTCTCTTGAAAATTTCTTTGTTGTATAGAATATATTTCATAGGGTAATTGCTTTGCGCTAGATATGGCATTTTCAAAACTACTTTCAATGATTGGGAGACCTATACATATACCATCATTTGTAAGAATAGACTGCTTCAATTCATTATCAAATATATGCTTTAATAAATTTAATTTGGATAATTCTGTATATGACTCGACACTTTTCCCACGATAATAGTGAATGTTTTCGGTAGAAAAGAAAGATTTATCATTCATAGAAAACAATGTTCCAAATAAAATAGTCCCCAATACCATTTTTTTCTCAAATATCTGAGGAATGACAAACATATCTGCGATTGATTTTTGTGTTCCTGGATTAATCTCTACGAATACACAAACCTTTTTATCTTGAAAATAAGTGAACCAAACAAGATGCTTTTTCCCTTTCGGAATTAAAAAATACATCTCGCTAAAAACTTTCTTATGTATATTTTCATAAGAAAGTTTCAAATTAGGCAAACGGCGTAATAAATTATTCTTGTCGTTGGGACTGAGTTTCATATACATACATATTGCCAATTGTCTTTAAACCAATTATGATATTAGAATGACGAATAGCTGCTAGATGATAATGAACCTCCCATTAAATTCTCATTGGTTAATAGACCTCCTGTATGATTTACATTTGGAGTTGATTGTGCTTGGTTTGGACCTTGTCCTTGTCCTTGACCTTGTCCTTGACCATTTGACATAGAATTCGTCGATTTTTTACTCTCACTAAGTTCTTTCAGATAATTTTTCAATTCGTCCTTCATATTAGAATTATCTACTGGTTCTGATTTTACAGGTTGAATGACTGGTTCCTTCATAGTATCAAATAAGGCGTCGTACTGTTTTTGAGGTTTATTTACTAAATCTTTTACTTTGGGAATTGTCAAATTTGTCTTAAAAAATGTGAATAAATAATGAACTAATATTATTAAAACCAATGATATAATACTCATTTGAATAATCCACGGAAGCATGTTATATATTATTTATAAAGTTTTAACAATGATAAAAACGTAATCATATCTTCCTTTATCGATTCCGTGATTTCACCTTCTGTTGTTTCAAAATAAATTTCACGGTTATTCACCAATACAATCGTCAATAAGCTAGTAGGATGTAGTTTATATTTTTTCAGTTCCTTTTTAACATAGGTATAATGTAGTGGAATATAATATAGTTCCTTTCTAATAGTGTCTTGATTTTGAATCATAAATGAAATTTCATTACTAAATGGATAATGTTCTAAATCAGAATTTTCAGTTATCTTGTATATTTTATTGCTGGCAATTTCAAATATACCTTCTTCTGTATCAAAATGTAAAATGTCGTGTTTTGATTGAAAATACTCTTCTAAAATGTTAGCATTGTTAGTAGTAAGAGGTGTTTTATTTATATTGGTAATGTTATTAGGATAGATAATCATTATTTTATATAATTAGCAGAAACCATTTAAACCTAAATCGTAAATGATTAGTAGTTATGGTAAATATCGTATTGGTTGAAAAGACTGGCGACTTGAAAGATTGCAAGTTTAATGTAGAAAAGGATGAATTGTATAAAAAGTGTAAATTCAAGAAGAGTGATGGTTTCGAACTGAGACACTCTTGGCAAACAAAGAAAAGTAAATATTCATTTACATCCGTGTCTCTGTATGCACGTGATACAGGAAAGGCAAATACGGAAAATAAATATGATTTACCACCACCTATAGATAATATTTTGTATTTTGGATGTATTGCACTCGTTGCGAAGAACGAAGAGGGAGAATATGTTGATTTGTCTGTAGAAGAATGGACTACCTTTTATGAGCATTTGTTTGGTGGATTTGAAAATCTGGCGGATACGGCAAAAGAAGACGAAGAAGAGGAAGACGAATTAGCAAATGTTCCAGCAGAAATGAAGACAAAATCAGGTTATTTAAAGGATGATTTTATAGTAGAAGATAACGTGAGCGACGGTACAATTAATAACAGTAGTAATAATAGTAATAATAGTAAAGATGACGACGAATGGGAAGACGATGAAAGTTCAGAATTAGAACTCGAATTTGAGGACTATGTTTATAGTGATGAAGATTGAGTATAGTTTGTCATATAATATTGTATATGTATAAAAAATTGATTAAAGAATTATTACTATATTTATAGTAATAATACAGTTATAATTATGCGAGTAATTAATGATTCCGAAGAATTTCGTACCAAGGTTGTCGCAAAACTAAAAATAATACTAGAAGATGATACCATATGTTCCAATCTAGAAAAGGGAATATTTAACTATTCGTTGGAACATGCAGACAAACTTAATGTAGTCAAAAAATGGGATAATAGTTATTTCGTGAAAATTTATCTAGATCGACTAAGAAGCATTTATATTAATTTAAAGGATGATGGCATTAAGCAATCCATGAAAGATAAGACTATCAAGGCTCATACAATGGCGTTTATGACGCATCCTGAAATGCGACCAGATAGATGGGATGACTTAATTCAAGAAAAGAAAATTAGAGATGAAAATAAATATGAACCGAAACTGGAAGCTTCTACAGATGATTTCAAGTGTTGGAAGTGTAAGTCAAAGAAATGTACTTATTATCAGCTACAAACAAGATCTGCTGATGAACCCATGACAACATTTGTAAATTGTCTAGATTGTGGTAATAGATGGAAGTGTTAGGTCTGACGACGACTGTAAATTACATTATATCACAAAAACATAAAAAATAATATAAATAGTTATATTATTTTTTATTTTATAACCCACCTCAAGACGTCGACAGACATGACAGATTATAATATTTCCAAATCTTTAAGATGCCAATATTCAGAAGCACCACTAGGCAGAGGTCTGCGAATAATAACTGGAATCATTTTTTCTTCTAATTCCTTCAAAGCGATTAAATATCCATCAATTAGAGGAATATCCAACTTTACCAATGGTTTTGCTCCATTATTCAATTGCTTAGCACGTTGTCCTAATATTCTCGTTTTCTCATATTTTGTTAAAAGTGGGATTGTTCTGTGTAAATCATCAATAATAATATTCTCCTTGTTTCTTTTAACTTTGGCTAAATTGTAAATTTCGTCGTAGTTATGATTAATTGAGTCAGGATGCTGATCCAATATATAATTATGTCTCATTTCTCTGTCGAATTTTTGTAAATAATCATCGTCTTCTTCTTCATCCTCATCTGATTCATAATCTGAATCGTGTTTTTCAAATTCAACCGGCATATCCAATGTTGTAGTAGGCAATTCAGTTGCAGTCTTTGTTGCCTTTTTTATAATCGATTTCGCCTTTTTATTAATAATTCCAGTCTCTTCATCGATGCTAATATCATCGTCATTTCCATCTTCATCATTCTCACCATCCTCTGAATCTATAATACTTACATCATCGTCATCTTCTCCATTTTGACTATCTTGGTCCTCTTCATCATCCTTTTCTTCATCCTTTTCTTCATCCTCTTCAGCATCATTTTCTTCATCCTTTTCAAGATTAATATCTTCTTCACCTGGTTGTCCAGTTATATTGTTATTCATTGTAAATGTAGGAGCAGATGAATTTTCTATTTCACTAACGGAATTCTCGATGTCACTCATATTTTCAATATTTGATTGCTCTAAATCACTCATTCTTATAATAATATATTATTATTTACTTTTAAATAACATCAATTTTATTTAAAAAAATAATATATTACCTATTTATATTCTTATTACATATATTTTATTAATGTATTCTTTGTTTGCTCTATTTTATTTTATATTACATTGATTTTAATTGTTTTTTTCGGTTTTCCATACAGTATCGCATTTTGCACATAAATAAATATATAGCTTATTTAAATCATCATAACGAATGTAAATAACTTCTCTGTCTCCATTACCATCTTCTTTATTGCTACAACAGTCACTATTTGGACATTTGATTGTATTAATTCTAGGCAGAGTAGGATCCATCTTGGTATATTCATTAATAATATGATTGTATTTTTGTTCGCTTCTCTTTAATTGTGTCTTGGATACGCAAATGTTATCCTTTGTTAATTTTGTATCTTCATGACCACAGCTTCTACAATAATATATCAGAGTGTTTTCATCTTCCGATGAAATTCTAATATAATACATGTTATCGCATTTGTCACAAAAGTGCATCTTCTTGAATAGTATATATATTATATATTTAATTCTTTTCTTCAATTTTTTTATTTATATACTGGGTGGGTAATTTACAAAATGTTTCATACGTGTTTTTCCAATTGATGGGAATATTCAGGTTGTAAATTCCGGTTCGCACGTTTTCATTGGGCTCGTCTTTTTTTCCTTCTAAAATAGTTAAAATGTCTGCTCTATTCTTTTTAAACTCTGTATCCATTTCTGTTTCAAATAGTTCGTTAAATGGATTAATAGACCAACCGGAATCTTTCGAGAATATACGATTTACAGCAAAATCGAAATTTTTAAACAAGATAATTTTGTTATATTTCGCAACATCAGAATGCTTTTCAGTGAATCCAGGTTCGTGTAAAAGCGGTATATCATCCATAATACTAACAATTGTAAGTAAAATAGTTCTGACGCTTTGACAACCAGTCCATTGATCCCCTTTCCATGTATTTAACATGGACAAGCACATTTTTCCTGAACGATACATATTCGGATGAAATCTTGTCTGTCCATCATTTGTTTTAAATTCCACTATTGGTGGCGTATGAGGATAATCATATGGAAATGTAAATTCAAAGAAATAACATCCTCCAAAATATCGACTATCCTTAGGACCACATATATAGACATAACCTTTCAATATATTAGTTTCATCATGTTTGTAATAAATACCATGATTGTCCAATGGTTCTTTTATCAGTTCTTTCACGTCTTTTAATAACCGTTTAATCGTTTCTTTGGATATTGTTATGGTTTCATTTATTGATGAGGTATCTTTTTTATTTTTGATATCCTTCTTACCACTTGTACCGCCATCAGACATGTATTATAATATTATACGACGATAGTTTTATGTAGGTTTTACTAGATATGTATTACCGAAACAGTGTTTTCTTATATTTGATGGATAATTTTTATCTGCTTATATTTTTCAGTTATATATTTTAGAAAGCACTATCGTAAATTCATCGTCCGGTTTTTTATTATCTATATAGGTTGAATTGATTTTCGAATTTAAAGGGATAAACTATAAAAAATTGACCTAAAAATAATATGTATATATATATCATATTATGTCAAAGATGAAACAATCATTCGATTCTTATTTAAATTCATGTTATTCACAAAAGGGTGAGGGTCATACCCACACCAGGATCGGTGATAATTCATTGTCTATAAAAGGGGGTTCTTATACAATTTCGAATTTGGGGGAATTTTATTCAAAATATATAAAAAACGTTTTTCAAGATGGTAAGTATGAATTTCTTACAGAAAAACAGCATCTGGAAGCAGGTCCATTGTTAATTGATTTCGACTTTCGTTATGATACGTCTATTGAGACGAGACAACATACTGAAACACATGTCAATGATATGGTCGATTTGTATTTTCAAGAAATCAAAGAGTTGATGGATATTCCACCCAATACCAATATTCCTGTCTTCATTTTTGAGAAAGAAAATGTTAATATGCTGGAGAAGATTACCAAGGACGGTATTCACATGATCATTGGCATCAATATGGACAGAACATTGCAAATTATGCTGAGAACTCGTGTTATGGACAAGTTGAAAGATATTTGGTCTGATTTGCCTTTGCAGAATTCATGGGATGAAGTATTGGATGAAGGTATTACCAAAGGTACTACTAATTGGCAATTATATGGTTCTAGAAAGCCAGGAAATGAATGCTATTCAATCAAATATTATTATATACTAGAACTAGATGACCAATCTGATTGGTGCCTCAACATTAATGATGTGAAAACATTTGACCTAAAGAAAAATTTCCC
>TARA_B110000285_G_scaffold156849_1_pt1 | contig 11256 bp, 15 predicted proteins | sample TARA_B110000285 | Tara Oceans TARA_B110000285 (sample SAMEA4397756) | marine metagenome | biome: Polar Biome; feature: [SRF] surface water layer (ENVO:00010504); material: water (ENVO:00002006), including particulate matter (ENVO:01000060) such as... | depth 5 m
CGAATAAACGCCCCTAAGATCCACTTCTTTCCCTCTATTGGGTCTTTTTTGAAGAGTTGGGGAAATATTTCATGGTGCACGACCTGTTTTGCATACTCCAACCGACCGTCCTTGCGGACCGCGTACAAACTCCTGGACCCGATGTACTCCAAACAGGCATTCACATTTCCAACATTTTCCATCGCGCGGGAGGCGCACGTAATAATATGTTTGAGGTCCTTCCACGCAGGTTCGTCCTCGTTGACGCCCCACTTTTCAATACCTCCCGGGAAAACAATGTCTGCAATAGAGCAGTCATCATCCCCAAGAAGTACTTTCAATACTACCCCAACTGGAACGTGGTCCTTGACGTACGGCATGGAGAAAAAAAGTCTCATATCGTTTGTTAGACCGCATGATAACAGCACCGAATGTCCGGTGCAAATTGAAATGCTTCTCATTTCCGACGAGTAAACATATTTTGATACACTTTTGTTTTTGTGGACCAGAATTCGGTTGTATATTCCGCGCATTTGTGAAACCAGGACGCGTTCCTTCCCTTTGATAATAAAGTATCCTCCTCTATCCCACATGCACTCCCCTTTCTTGATTCTGTCCTTCTTACTCAAATCGCTGAGGTGGCACTTTGACGATCTAAGCATTATTGGAATGTGAGCAATCATGACGCGCTTGTGGTAGGTTACGTCTGACCTCTGAGTAGCCGCGCATACTACCGTTTCATCGATGTCAACAAACAACGGGCTTTCGTATGTAAGGTCACGCAGTCGACAAGCTTTGGGAAACAGAGGTTGAAGATTTCGGTTAGCCTCGATTACAGTGGGCTTGCCGACGTGCGGGTTGGAAAACTTGATGCAGTACGAATAAGTTTCGTGCTTTACGTTAATCGTATTTTCGTGGTCAATAACGTTATTGATTCCATGTTTTATAAAGTGATTGAAAGAGCTGGTTTGGTGATTCACCAACCCATCTTCATTCCCAATCCAGTCTTTCACCAGAGACCATGTTTGTTTATCGGATATCATTTTTGGGGTAGTTGTATTTTAAAATGATAATCATTTTCAAAAACTATTTATAAAAATAAAGAAATGTGGAATCAACCTCTAATTAACAAAAACGACTCGTGCTACATGGACGTTGTTCTAAATGCCCTTTTTCTAGACCCATCGGCAGCTGTGACAAATGCGCTGTCAGGTATTCCCAAATGCGTCCCGTCTGCCAAAATATGCGGGGCGAGAAATTCTCAAATTACACGCATGATACAGTCCAAAATCCGAGACGTGGCAAACGAACTAGAAATTCATTCTCCAGGAGTAGACTACTACGTGTCTCTGGAAGAACTCAGACAATCCGCCAAATCGTGCCCGATTCTAAACGGCCCTGAAAGATTCGACCAAAGCGGCATGAACGACCCCTCGGTATTTACGGAATACATTATCAACATTTTTCCTTGCCTGAAAAATTCAGGCAAAAGCCCTCTAACCTATCTGGAAACAGGACCCCTCAAAAAAATTAACGGAATGGAACTAAGCGACGTAATAGACAAACAAGATCAAACGTTTGAGAACCCTCAACTCATAATATTTGACCTCACCCGGCTGGAAAAAGGAAAGTATAACGCTAACGTGAAAGTTATCCCTGACGAGAAGCTTGATTTTGGGACTTTGAGCGAATTGACGGCTGTTGTAGTTTGGAGAGATTATCATTATTCGGTGTACGTAAAGGTGCAAGATATCTGGTATTATTTTGACGATACTGACGAGTACGTCGAAGAGGTGGGTTCATACGAGGACTTACTCGAGCACGACGACGAGTTTGTTTCTATGGATGGGAAACTATTCTTCTACAACGTTTTGTAATTAATTAATTAATTATTATTATTCGCGGTAAAACAATTTTTGGTGCACCTGTCAATTTCGTTGGTGCAGACCGCATCGCAAGCATTTATAAACGCAGTTTCCGCGTCTACTCGGTCTAGATTGTAGGGGTTGTAGAGGTACTTGATTACATCACGGGGATGCTCGCCCTGGTCAGGTATTAAAATATTGTTGCTGTTTACAGGCAACACTGCGGGAAACACGTCTACCCTGATAACTTTCCAAACGGCATCGTTGTACCCTCCAGTCAAAATAATCGTGTCGCCTACTTTATAACCGTACCCCATCTCACTGACGTACCACTTTTTAACCCTCCCGTTTTGAATGTCTACAGACATTTCCAAACCTACTCCTTTATTATGTGTTTGAGTCCTGAAAATGCCGTTTGACACATTTGGGTATCCACTCCCGCTGTTAAGCTGGGCGAGATGAAGCATTTCAATTACATTCAATCTGTTGTTAGGGTCGGCATTTAGAACTTCCGAACATATTTCGGGGTTAAGGTCGTCTTCAGTGTAATATACGCCCCCATACCCAGCATTAATATTTCCAGGAATTTTAGTCACGCACATTTGATAATCAAGAAAGTTTTTGGTGAGTATGGGATTATTGTACTCGCATACAACTACTTTACCCGTGTCCTTGTCTTTTCGAGCACCTCTGCATGCCAGGGAAGCCACGTCCTGGTTTGACGTGTCGTGTAGAACGGGGGTGCATACGGCGGGTCTTTCTCGATCTTCGTTCATGCAAACCGCCGCGTTCAGCCGCAAGTCTTCGTAAGGGTCATTCTTGATTGGAAAAGATTTTGTTGCCGACGGGTGCGGCACAAATCTGTGGACTACTGACGGCAAGTTAAATTGCTCTTTTTTATTGAATAAATGTAATACCAGAGCTAGAGTTACTACCACTGCAATCACAATTGTTGACAAACTGTACCATTTCATTTATTTCAGGAACTTTTACTTTTCAAGGATGGAAGAGGAGATCGACCAGAGTCCTCAATAGCGGTAGGCATGTATCTGCTCACGTATCCAGTAATAAAATCTAGAGGAGATCTTATTGTTTCATACACGCTTTCAACAAAATTTGCATGCGCAGTCACATCTTCGCATTTTCTATCTATTTCTTCCAACCGCTTTTCAATTCTTCTCAGGGATTCGATAATTTTTTCAGACATAATTTTATTATAATAAAAGTAAATTTTAATATGAAAACAATTGTCAAAATATCTGGAATTCTTGCCATCGCCACTGTTATTGCTGTACTCATCTACCGTAACAAAGAACAAGAAGAAGAAGAATACATTCCACCCGGTGGAATTCCCGCATTTTACATCAATCTGGACAAAGATGTGAAAAATAAAAAACAAGCTGAAAACACTCTGAAACCCATTTTTCCTAACTTGAAAAGAAGTGCTGGCATACTTCATTCTGTGGGAAGGGAAGGCTGCAGACTTGCTCACATTAAGGCTAACGAAAGTGGAGTAGCCAGCACCAAGCCGGGCGAGTATTACATTATTTTTGAAGACGACTCCAGGGTTAACCCAAACGCAAATATGACCAAATCCCAGATTCTCGCGGCCGTAAAGAGGTCCAGCGAAACTGGAGCGGATATGATTATGCTCAACATTCAAAATTTTCCGTACGACGTCGAGATGATTGACGGTCCCAAGAATATCAACAAAGGTAAGACCCCCGAGTTTTACCGATTGCTGGGAGGAGTAGGGAGCGGGCTTGCGTACATGGTGAAACACGAGTTTGGTAAAAAATTAATTGCAAACTGGAAACTTCCCCAGAATCACATGAAACACATTGACATGACCTGGCACGATCTGTGGCCGTCCAACTTGGTCCTCGTTCACAAACCGCTCCTTTTCCTGGGCAGAGCAGGTCCGAGCACGACTGGGGATGTCACCTGGAGAAACGAAAGCGACCCAGAGATTGACGACTTTCAGTGGAATCTCGTCCCCGACGTTCCAAGTCTAAAAAAAATCTAAATGAATAGTTGACAAGATAATTTAAATCATAAAAATGAATTAAATTATATATTACAGTTTATTAATGTTAGTTACCTACCCCTTAATCAATTTTCTTCCTCTTGCGCATTTCCCGGTCGTATTGGTAGACGATATGTTCCCGAATCTTCTTGAGCTCCTCCGGCCTGTACAGAATAGAGCGAGGGCACGCGGTGTGATGCCTCAACACCTCGACTGCCTCCCACATGTTGCGGTGCCGGAAGCGAGTCTTAAACACGGCGCGGAGGGACTTTTTGTCAGTAGGAATAGTGAGATGTTTGTCGTAGCCAAAATCGGGAGCCGGTGTAGGATAGTGTTCCGAGTCGTTGTCCATGTCGAACGCATACTCTATGTCGAGTCCTGTTGCCGTAAGGAGCCTGGCCTTGAGATCGGGAGAATTGCCAGTCGTATTAATCTCAAGCGCTCGAAGTTCCGTTTGCACACGAGTTTTCTTCATCTTACTAATTTTAATGTTGTAGCTCTTAATTGGGATTTGAAACTCGTCGTCCTCGAAAATATCTTCCTTCAAACTGTTATTTTTATTGTCGTTTTCAACGTCTTCTTGCGAAAGTTCATTGACGTCAACGTCGCACTCGGCAGTCTTCGATTCGCATGCATTTCCATTTGCAACCTCTTCCTTCCATAGATCATTGGGAATAAACCCAGATGTCTCATCTTCGTATTTCTGCATACGGGAAGCGTACTCCTCGTTACTTTCTGGAATAATAAATGTATCATCCACCGCCTCGACGACCGGCTCATCCACCGCCTCGACGACCGGCTCATCCACCGCCTCGACTGCACGTTTCTCGTCATCTATTTTTTTCTTCATCCCTTCCAGTTCCTTCCAGGCGTCAGTGTCCTTGACTCCCTCGGAATTCTTAAACTCTTTCCACATCGCCGCGAGCTTCGGTGTACAAGCCCGGCCCTTGAAGCCCTGGTCAATCACATCAGAACGATGCTTATTGGAAAAGCACACGTAGAGAGTAACTCCGCGAAACGGTTTGACGATAACCTGGCCGGACTCGGCAATCTCAGATTCGTAACGAGCCTTGTCAGCCTTGCACATATCAGTGTACTTTTCCTTTTCTGGCTTGTTCTTCAGTTCCTTCCACTCCCGACTGATGGTAGCCGTGACGAACTTTACAGACTCCCCGTCATCCTTGAGACGCGCCCTGACCTCGTCTGCGAAAAAACTGCGAGCAGTTCTGGTTTTCTTTATTTTCTTCTTCTTCTTGGGTTTCTTCTTCTTCACGGCTGCCTCGAGGATCGCCTCCATGGCGTGATTGACGACGCTCGTCAATTCTTCCTTTGCTTTTTCATCGGCATCAAATTGACAGATTGCCAACCTAATTTCGGTAGTAGACTTTTGTATAATATTGGTAATCGACATTGTAAATTTTGAATGTTTATGTTTTCCAAAAAAACTATCATTTTTTGAAAAATGATAGTTTTTTTGGAAAATTAATCAAAATCAAATTGAGAATGGAGTCGTGTTCTATATGTTTATGTGCGCCCGAAAATGGAGATGAAGACGTACTCCCCTGCGGTCACACTTTCTGTTCTCATTGCATAGTGCAATGGTTGGAAGATAACACCAAGTGTCCTAATTGCAGGGCTGACCCAGTAATTTTTAAACTTCAATCCGTCGAATTTACTTATGTTTGTCCCAAGACTTTTGACTACTACACCCGCCGCTGCATTGAGTTGGAATTTGACCCCTTGCGTACTACCCAGCGGTTGGAACAGCGGTTGATTTCAATGTCTATTGCAATCGACAATTTGACGCAAGAATTTACTCACAATTTTCAGTCTCAAGACGGTCGCTTTCTGGAGGATATTATTCCCGGGGTCGAAAACATTAGTTTACTTACGTCCTCCATTTCGCAAATGATTAATGCAAAGATTGATGCAGGTATAGACAATATACCTGCATCAATTCCTTGGTACGAAATACCCTACCCTTCCTCCCCTCAATTTCTGCATTCCATCGGGCCGGTTGAAGATGTAAAAGCGAGAGTAGAAAAGTGTAAAGATGACTTTGAATATAACTATATCGTTCTTCATCTTCCTAGCGACTACCATTGCAGTCCAATTTCGTGTCGCGGAGAAACTTGCCCGTGCAATTCTGAGGTGAGTAAAGTCTTTGTGTTTGATTCGGAAAACATCACCGTCCGCGGAACGACCCTCTTTCCAAATTCACAAGCCAAAGATAACCTGAACCCCAAAGGGTTGATATGGGTACAAGGATCCATGAAGAGACGTCACGTCAGAAACATTGCGAGACCCTTTCCTCCCCCTCCTCCGCCTCCTCCGTCTCCTTTGCATCCTCTGCCGCTTCCTTTGCCTCCTCTGCCTCCTCTGCCGCCTCCTCTGCCTCCGGGTAGAGAGTTCAGGGTAGGACAACTCGTTACAAAGACGGCAGGAGTAGGCAGGGGACAGACTGGAATCGTTAATGATATAGTGGGTCGAAAGATGCGAGTAGGAAGGTGGAGATTGCAGAATTCTTACAATTATAGAGCTTAAAATTTCTATTAATTATTTTAAATATAAATCTGTGGTTCCGACACACGAAAAAAACTGAATAAGTATGGATCATCTATGATGAGATATGAGTTCGACGCCGCGGTAAAGTAAACAAAAAAAAAGCCCCAACATTCTCTTAACCGAGGTGTTGGGGCTTTTTTTTTGGTTCCATAAATTTATGGAAACGTCGACCTTGCTGGTCGATATTGAGCGCAGATTCCACAGGCTTATCTACACTTACTAATAAATTAATAATTACAAGACCATTGGCTGTTTGCAAGGACCGCAGGATCCTTCAATGCATCTGGCATTTTTCCAGTCTGGTCCTGATTCAGGAGCATATGAAAAGTGAACGGGTCTTCCATTAAACCCCGGTCTCATGCAGTTGTACGTTGCCAGTTGTTCCATTGAAAATTGACCGCAGTTTGCGGAACTCCACGGCTGTCCGCTGCAGTCGTAGTCGGTCAGAAAGGGGATGGCGCACAATTTTTCGGGTGTAATTTCGAGCATTGGTCCATCTTCTGAATAAGTCTCGTCGCATTGCGTGTATATTGGGAGGGGCATCTTTATTATTCTACATAATAAAATGATAATATTCCTTATTGCAATTGTTTTTACTCTCCTAGTCCTGTTGTTCCAGAAAACAAGGTCAAAGTCGTGTAATATTTCCGAGTTTTTGAAAAATAGAAACCAAAAAGGTTCATGTCCAGAGAACGGCACTCTGAAAGCATCAAGCGATTGTAAAGTGCCATGTGACAGTCCGGAGGACGACGGGAATATAAAGCTTTCCTGTTCCTCGAATGGTAAAACTGTTACAGAGTCTACATGCAAGTTTCCGATAACATCAAGCGGCGAATTTAGCCCTGGCGAATTTAGCCCTGGGGATTTGCAATTTTTTAACAGCTCTCCTAATCTTCCCACGATTCAGACCCAATCTAGTCTTATTAGAATTTTCAAAGTGCTCAATAACACTCTGTGCACAGATGATTGTGTAGATCTTCACAGCGCTATTCCTCAGGACGCTGGAGGGAATGCGATTGCGTTCTTACCCGGTCATAAAATTTTTGGGGATGGAAGCTGGGCAGACTATATTTTTACGCTCAGAACAGCCATTCGGAAAAGCGGGTTGAGTGCCGCTGACATTGGCAGCCGAGTAGCATATAATCCGGAAACCCTCAAAAAATGTAAGAACAGCGCTGGGGTAGAAGAGTCCGTAAACAATCTAGTTACTGTAATTATGAACAGTCCAACCTTGCCTCTCGAGCCCGTGATTGCGATTGTCACCCAGCTGGCGTGTGCGTGCAAGTTTACGGAAAATATACCTGATTGGTGCAACAACTAAAATTTATAATTTTTATAATAAATGAATTCTAAACTTTTGAAAGAAACAATTTTAGTGGGAGTCTTATTTGGCATCCTGGGTCTTGGCATTTCGACCGCCTTCATGTTCCTACCCAACAAAGACGGTAAAAAGTTTGATTTGAAAGATTACCACTTTTGGTGGCAAGTATTTTTGTCAAATGCCGTGACCGGAGCAATCTTCCACCTTATCTGCGAGATTTCTGGCGTGAACAAGTGGTACTGTGAAAATGGAAACGCTTGCAATTAATTTATTTTATTTTAATTCTTGAAATAAAATGAAAACCCAAACAAAAATTGTATTATTAATCGGAGCAGTATTTGTAATTATATTACTTTCGGGGTCGAACGGAAAAGAAACTTTCGATATTGATAAAATAAAGGGATACTACTTGTGGACTTGGAAAGCCCCGCACGTAAATGGAAAACCTCAACAGGTAGTCCTTCCCCCGAGTTACAACTTGGCAATTTCTTTCAGTGGGTGGGGCACCGCGGCCCTTCCGGTAACCCAGTATGAAGCAGGTGGCAAAGCTGTGCAGCGGGTCCCTCTTACGCAGTTGTTTGCAGAAATTCCGTCGGACAAACCTCTTTTGATTTGCGATCCAAAGGTAAAAAACCCTTTGAACCTGCTGAACGTTGGGGGTGGAAGTAATTGTACAAAGAATGAAAAGGGCGAAGACGTGTGCGCCGGTACGGGCGACTGGACGATTGAGGCTTTGGAACCGACCGCGTGGACGTCGATCATCGCAACCACCAAGAAGATGGGCTACAATGGATTTTGTTTCGATCTGGAACAGGGTCGACGTACGGCAACAAACGATGACAAGAAGGATGTGCTGTCTCCTGCCACATTTGCTCCGATATTCAAGATGTGCAAGGATGCCGGGATGTACGTCATGTTAAGTTGTTCATGGTTTGGAGTAAACACGTGGGGTTTTGAAAATGTAGCGGAGCTCCGCGATTCGTGGCTGTCGGCGGTGGAGAGTGGTCGAGCAGATATATTTTCTCCCCAGTTGTACGACGTTAAGCCGTGCGGCACGCCGTGGGATGGAAAGAAAACGGGAGAAAACCAGTCGTGGGATTCCGACCCCACGCTTGAGACTCTGAGAAAGAGGCTGGTTTCTTTGGGATCTAAACTTGTTCCAACCATCAACGACCGAGAAACCATCAACGGAATCAACAAAGCATTCCCAAACAACGGTGGTTACATAATGTACTGCCAGGAACAGAAAGATAAAACGTAGTTAAAAAGATTATTTTAAAAAGTAAATGACTACTAACTCGCTTTCACGTGGTATTAAAGCATCAGGATACGCCGTCGTCGCCATAATAATTTTTGGAATAATCAGACACCTGTCAGGTAAGGATTTGATTGGGGGCACGTTTTTCAAGAGCGAATTTTTAGGAACTGCGTTTGGCGAAAGCGGTGTTTACTCCGGCTGGCCAATATCGCACTTGCTACTACACTTGTATTTAGGATTCTACTGCCCCGATCTTTGGATGTTGTGGATTGCACTCGGCGTCCTGTGGGAGATTGTTGAATGGGCTGTGGGAGAACAACTTAAAAATCCAGAAAAAGCATCGGACGCGGCGACCCGAGTAGGAAAAATATTTTTTCCACAGTTCGGGGAAAAGGACGATGAAATAACCCAATACGACAATCAATGGGTTAGAGGAAATATGTCTGATATATTATTCAACTGCATCGGTCTTTTCATAGGAGTAGCCGCAAGAAATCTGTACGATTCACGGAAAAATTTAACGGTCTCCGATTACCGGGGGAAGATAAGTGCTGTTGCATGATTCGCACATTTTTAATCTAGTCTGCTGGGTAAGGAAAAATACTGCTAAAGTCGCGACCGTCATAGTGATGACAAGACCAGCGGCGGCGAACGTGTCTACTTTGCAGGTTACTATAAATTCTAGAAGGATCCAGACTGACGAAATAAACGCAATAGTGCGTATGATGAGATTGATTAAGTCCATATTTTATTCTCCTAAGAATAAAATGTATAAACTAACTTACGCAGAAAACAATAACATCCTTCAAAAGAATGTTGGAGGATGGGGAGGTTCAGTCGGAAGCAACACCCGCGGAGACTTTGACAAGAAGGGATGGACTCAAGCCGGAGGTCTCGTAATCACGCCGACCGACCAACTCATGGGACCAATTCCCGCTTGTAAATGCGGATGCTCCCCTCTCGGAGGAATGGGGTTGGAGCAGGCAGCGGCCGTGTCTAGATGCAATTTCGGACAAGCGCCCCTTCGACGGTGTTAGCGGTAATTAATTATCGTCCTGCCTTTACTCCTGTGCGAATTTGCCCATTAGCGTCGATATGAAATTCTCGCTCGAAACGACTGGGAAGGTCAGTTCTCTTGAAGGTATCCTTGATCACGGCTGAAAAGTTTTCGCTTACTTTAGGGGCAACCGTTGCCGCTTTGTTCAGCGTGTAGATTCCCAGAATAATTATTACAGTTGCTATCATAAAATAAGTTGTTGAATTTTGCATTTTATTAATGTGAGAATAAAATGCATAAAGAGGAAGAAAAGCTTGGTCCTCCGGGAATTTTTATGAATGAAACAAAATCCACCCCCAACATTCCAAAACGCGTTGACAAAAATTTTGAAAGTCTGCGAGACCACGTCCACGACGAATTTAGGAAACAGCAAGACCAATCGTCAACGAATAGTATTTTGGCCTTGGTCAGAGACCTATCCAGCCAAGATGATAAAATACCCAACAATCCAGAGATTACACATGTGCTCAAAAAATTAGTTAAATTTGCAGAAGAAAGGCGATCGACCCATGCAGCTAGTCAGCGCCACTTTGATAAACTCAACGCGATCTTTTTCTGGCCGAGTATTGGGTTGACATCTTTGACTTCTGCGGCCTCTTTTCTGTCGTCCAATTTTGACGAGCACCGAACAGGGTTTAACGTGTCTATCGGAATAATGGCTAGCCTCTCCACCCTCATCGTGGCTTTGAGCGAAACTTACAGGTACGGGTCGAAAGCCGAGCAGCACGGCCAGGCTTCAGAAAGTTACGAAAATCTAAGAACCAAGCTATTCTTCAAATCTGTCCAACTCCAAACCAATATTTCGGGAAACGAAAATGAACCAGCCATGTCGGCATGCGAATTTAAAGCCTTTTTCACAAGCGTAGAAGACCAAATAACGGAAATTGCAAGACAATGCAAAGACCTCGTTCCCAACTCGATTATTCAAGACTACAAAGAAACTAGATTTGGGGATACAGTCGAATCCCTGGACAGGAATTTAAAAACGATTATTGCGAAAGACAGATTTGCGCGTATAGTGGATAAATTGAGTAAAGGGACTACCCTAACTTCCTCTGACAAAGATGAAATAATTGAACTGGAAAAACTTGCAAAAAAAAATAGAAAAAAAAGAATGAAAATGGAAAGAGTGTAATGTAGTTTGTTATTTAAATTTATTTAATAATCCCCTCTTAATCCCCTCTT
>TARA_B110000285_G_C15142511_1_pt1 | contig 11254 bp, 16 predicted proteins | sample TARA_B110000285 | Tara Oceans TARA_B110000285 (sample SAMEA4397756) | marine metagenome | biome: Polar Biome; feature: [SRF] surface water layer (ENVO:00010504); material: water (ENVO:00002006), including particulate matter (ENVO:01000060) such as... | depth 5 m
GAAGGACTAGAGAAGTTTTTCTTTGAAGATGAGGTAATGCCTATCTACAGAGAAGTTACTGTACCTATGGAAGCTGAAGGAGTTGATTTAGATGTAGACTTAATCGAAAAAGTTCACGGAGAGATCTGTATAGATCAAAAAGAGAATAAGAAGATAGTAATGGATTCTCTATTAGCTATACCTGAAGTAAAACGCTGGGTAGTAGATACTGCATCAGCTGAGTACCCGGTATCCCATAAAGGTAATTGGGCTCAAAACTTAATACAACGTTATTCACTTTCCCTTCCTAAGTCTGAAAAGTCTGGGAAGTATTCACTCACTCAAAAGAACATAGAAGCTTTTGAACCAGCAAATGAAAAAGAGCAGAGAGTAAAGGATTTCCTACTAACCGGAGACTTGTCCTTTATTGACGAATTAGAAAGACATAGAATATCTATGGCTATGTGGAAAGAAAGCAATGACGGGGATTATATTAATATCCAGTCTAAAAAGCATCTGGGCGAAATAGTCTTCGGTTATATGGGAATTGAACCTAAAGTTAAAGGAGCTAATACTAAATCTGGTCGGGATAAGTTCGATATGGATATGGTAAAAGAATTAGCAAAAGAGTATTCCTGGGCAGAAAACTTAAGAGTCTATAATAGATTACTTAAGATAAAATCTACCTACGTAGACAGGTTTAGAGACCGTCAGGAAGACGGTAGATACTATTTCTACTTTAAGCAGAATGGAACCGTATCAGGACGTTACGGATCAGATGCTCAACAGCTACCTAAGCCCTTAGAAGAAGGAGAGGAAGCACCGATTATTATGAAATATGTTAATGTAGTTAGAAAGTTTCTAATAGCAGGACCAGGTCGAAAGGTAATTGATGCCGATTACGAATCATTAGAGCCTCACTGCTTTGCCTCTGTAACAGGAGATACAGCATTACAGGAGATCTTTAATAAAGGGTGGGATTTCTATTCTACTGTAGCTATAAAGACAGAGAGATTAAACGAAGATAAGAGAAGATTTCCTAACGGAGTCTCAGCTGATAAGAAAGCAGATAACTACCTTAAGAAACTTGATGCACCTGCACGTAATAAAGCCAAAGCATATTCATTAGGAATTGCATACGGAATGGAAGCTTACGCATTAAAGATGACGTTAGGAGTAGATCAGAAAACTGCTGAGAAACTAGTACAGGGGTATCTAGATGGATTTCCTCAACTTAAAGAATGGAGAGAGAATTCTAGACTACAGGTTAAAGCTCATGGATACATTAAGAACTATGTAGGACGAGTAAGACATTTACCTAAAGTGCAAAAAACCTACGCTAAGTTCCAAGATCAAATGATGGATTGGAGATTTAGAAAAGAGTTAGAAGGTAAATACGGAAAAGATGTAGTAATACAAGCATATAGAGATTATAGAAATGGACTTAATAACTGTCTTAACTTCCAATTGCAGTCCTTAGCAGCAGCTGTAGTAAACAGAGCAGCTCTAAAGATTAACTTAAAAGCTAAGGAATTAGGAATTGACGCTATATGTCAAGCACAGGTTCATGATCAACTTATAATCAACGTCGATGAGAAAGACGCTGAAATGTTTGCACCGTATGTACAAGAGATAATGGAGACTACGACTAAACTACCAGGAGTAACGTTAAAAGCACCTCCAGAGATAGCTAATAACTGGGCAGAAGGACATTAGACCCTATTTATATACACAAAATAAAGAGTATAAACGATGAAAATATTCATTACAGGTCACCAAGGATTTATTGGTAGCCATTTAATTGAGAGGTTACAAGAGCACGAAATATCGTTACTTCAAAGTGATTTAAGAGATCACCAGGCAGTCCAAGACGAATTAGTTAAGGCTGATCCGGAAGTAATTGTGCATCTAGCAGCCAGAACAGAAGTAGAACAGAGCTTCTACGAACAAGTAACTTTTTCGGAAGTAAACTATGTTGGAACAGTCAACCTAATAGAATCAGCTAGAAAGTTAACAAACTTTAAGAACTTTGTATTTGCTTCTACAATGGAGGTATACGGATGGCAACCTATTTCGGATATTATTAAGGAAGGTAAAGAAGAAGGTATAATAGCTTTTGACGAAACAACTCAACCAAATCCAAATGCTCCCTATGCAGTAGCAAAGTATGGATGCGAAAAGTATCTTGAATACGCTAACAGAAGCTACGGTCTTCCGTTTACAGCAATTAGACAGACAAACGCATATGGACGTAAAGATAATGATTTCTTTGTAACTGAACAAATCATAACTCAAATGCTAAAGAATCCTAATGAAATTAACTTAGGATATGGAGAACCTTACAGGAACTTTATCTTTATCGAGGATTTACTAGATGCCTGGATCGAAGTTATTAATAACCCAGAAAAGGTAGCCGGAGAGATCTTATGCTTAGGACCAGACAATGCTCTTAAGATTAAAGACTATGTTCAGAAAATTGCAGATAAACTAGAGTGGAAAGGAACTGTAAATTGGGACACAAAACCTGAAAGACCAGGTGAAATTTACTTACTTAACTCTAGTAATAAGAAAATCACTAGTAAGTTAAATTGGAAACCTAAAGTTACATTAGATGAAGGTTTAGATAGAACAATAGAGATTTGGAAAAATAAATTAAAATAATACCCTTTCAAGTTTGCAACTTGGATAATTATTCTTATATTAATATTAAATAAAAAAAGTTATATAAATGACAAAACAGTTATTACCATCGAATGATCGTATTCTAATTAAGCCAGTAGATGAAGGTGAACAGACATATGGATCCATTGTAATCCCAGACATGGGAAAAGAGAAACCAGAAATGGGAACAGTATTAGCAATCGGCCCAGGTCGTCAATCAGAGTTAGATCCCTCAAAACTTATTTCAGTAAGATCCTGTAAAGTAGGAGATGTTGTATTGGTACCGAAAGTAGGTACATTACGAATCGATTTCGAAGGAGAGGAATATTATCTAGCTCAAGATAGAGAAGTACTAGCAGTTGTTAAAGAATCATAAAAAATAATATGGCAAATAAAAAAGTTACATTTTCAAAGGACGCAAGGAATAAACTTGCTGAAGGAGTTGACAAACTAGCAAACGCAGTTACAGCAACCCTAGGACCAGCAGGTCGAAACGTTATAATCGAACAAGATCAAGGAACTCCTATCTCAACTAAAGATGGAGTTACAGTTGCAAAAGCAATTTCGTTTAAAGATCCTGTAGAGAATGCAGGAGCACAGATTGTTAAACAAGCTTCTATTAAGACTGCAGAACAAGCAGGAGACGGAACTACAACATCAACATTACTAGCTCAGTCAATACTAAATGAAAGTTTAGATAGAATCAAACAAGGATCTAACTCAGTAGATATTAAAAGAGGTATTGATAAAGCTGTAAAAGTGGTAGTAAAGTACTTAGAGCAAGAATCAAAAGAAATTACGGACGAAGAACAGCTAAAACAGATTGCCACAATCTCAGCCAATAACGATACCGAAATCGGTGAGTTAATTTCCACTGCTATGGACAAAGTTGGGCAAGATGGAGTTGTTACTATTGAAGAGTCAAAGACGGGAGAAACATATTTAGAAACAGTCGAAGGAGTACAGTTCGATAGAGGTTATAAGTCTCCATATTTCGTCACCGACAATAGTACAATGACAGCTGTTCTTCAATCTCCGTATATTCTTATTACGGATAAGAGATTATCTAACATTAAAGAATTATTACCAATCTTAGAATCAGTATCACAGCAAAGTAAATCACTTCTTATCATAGCAGATGATATTGATGGCGAAGCACTTTCTACTATGGTTGTTAATAAGATGAGAGGAATTCTTTCGTGTGCAGTAGTAAAAGCACCAAGTTTTGGAGATAGAAAGAAAGATATGTTAGAAGATATCGCAGCTTTAACTGGAGGTACAGTAGTATCAACAGAGAAAGGAATGAGATTAGATAAGTTTCAAGGCGAGTGGTTAGGGAAAGCTAACAAGATTACAATCTCTAAAGATACAACTACAATTATCGATGCTAAAGGAGATGAAGATAAAATCACTCAGAGAGTAGAAGATATTAAAACTTTAATTGATGAGACTAGTTCACCTTACGAAAAGGAAAAACTACAAGAACGTTTATCAACATTTATTGGAGGAGTAGCTATTGTACATGTAGGAGGAATGACTGAAGTAGAGGTTAAAGAGAAAAAGGATCGTGTAGACGATGCTTTACATGCAACCAAAGCAGGATTAGAAGAAGGAATTCTACCTGGAGGAGGAATAGCATTACTAAACGCAGCAATGATGCTAGTAGACCAAATCGGAGGAAACGACAACGAAGATGAACAGACAGGATACGAAATAGTAATCAGTGCATTAGAAAGACCTTTCTATAAGATTTTAGAAAATGCAGGATTAACTAATGATGAAATAGGAGATATTGAGCAGCATATTAAAGAAGAAGGAGACTTCTGGTATGGGTATAATCCAAGAGAACACGATTACTTCAATATGTTTAAAGAAGGTATTATTGACCCAACAAAGGTTACTCGACTAGCTTTAGAGAATGCTGCATCTGTAGCCGGTACATTACTTATCACAGAAGCTGTTATAACTAACGGAAAAGATAAGAAACCAGCAGGCGGGGGTATCGATCCTTCAATGCTAATGGGATAAGATGGTAGAAGGAGAACACATTTCTGGTTGGATAAAAGACTATGCTGAAGAAGCAGGAATTAAGTCACTAGTAGTAGGAGTAAGCGGTGGAATAGATTCTGCCGTTACTTCAACTCTAGCTGCTAAAACTGGCTTACCCACTATAGTAGTTTCTTTACCAATACATCAGAACATTAATCAGGTAGACCTCCAACAGGACCATATAGAATGGTTACGAACTAAGTATGATAACGTCATTTCTTATACGTTCAATCTAACTGATACATATGAGACATTCAAGTCAACAGTAACACCCTTTACAGATGAGCTATCACTAGCTAACACACGAGCTAGATTAAGAATGACTACACTATATCAAGTTGCAGCCACTCATAATGGAATCGTTGTTGGAACAGGGAATAAGGTTGAAGATTTTGGAGTAGGATTTTACACCAAATACGGAGATGGAGGAGTAGACATCAGCCCAATAGCTGACTTAATGAAATCAGAAGTATTTGCATTAGGTAAGTTCCTTGGAGTTATAGATGGAATACTAGAAGCAGCTCCTACTGATGGCTTATGGGGAGATGACAGAACAGATGAAGATCAATTAGGAGCTACATATGATGAGTTAGAATGGGCAATGAATTATCTGGAAGTAATTGAAAACGGATTAAAATTAAGTGAAAGAGAGTTGGAAGTACTAAATATATATCGTACATTAAATAATAACAATAAACATAAGATGGATCCAATTCCCGTCTTTATTAACAGTAAATTAAAACAAAAAAAATGACAAAGCAACAATTATTTGAAACCATTGAATCGAATTTCAATGACTTAGCAGAGAACAACGCAGGAACAACAAAAGCATCTCAACAGAGAGCTCGTAAAGCTGCAGGTGAAATTAAGAAATTAATTACTGCATACAGAGCAGCATCGGTAGCTGAAACAAAGTAACAAGACTAAACGACGGCCGATGACCTTGTCTTTTCAAAAGAAAGACTCGGACCGACTCTGTTAGGAAAGCCTGGCCAGGTAGGTAGGGTTGATAGTAAAATATAAGTCTGAAGCATTTCGTTATGTTTTGCTTTCACCAAGCCAATACGTAGAGCACCCCGTCAAGGGGTGTTTCTTGTTACGGAAACAGCAACAATACATATTTATAGACATGAAGTACGGGTTCGATGAATGGAGAGGCTATTCTGCATCACAATGGAGGAACGATTTAACTTGGAGAATATATGATTATATTCACAAGATAGTGAGAGCAACACATTCTACAGCTCGTAAAATAGTTAAACTGTTTGACATACAAGAGAAATTAAATCTAAAAGCAATCCTAGATAGGGTATACATTATACACTTACCTGATAGAGTAGATAGGTTTAAAAAGATAAAAAGTAGACTAAGTAAAGTAAAACTTACCACCAATCAGACCTTATTCGATTACGTAGAATTTGTAGATGGAGTTTACGGTTCAACAATTCCGGAAGAAGGTAACGATATTCTATACTCAGATTACTCATTCGCTAATCACTGGAACGTAGATCCAACACCCAAATGGAATTTCTTACCCGGTAAAGAAGACCTTATGCTTCAACTATCAGAAGCAGAAAGAGGAGTTACACAGGCACATCATAACGTATGGAAGCAATTCCTTGAAACCGGAGAACAATCAGCACTTATATTAGAAGATGATATAGAGTTAGCTGTAGGTTTTAATAAGAAACTTGAAAAGGTATTTAAAGAAGCACCAGAAGATTGGGACTTAATATACCTTTCCTCTCTACCCTGTGAAACAGGATTCACATGGGAAGAACATTCAGAAAATTTAGTAAGAGTATACAACGGAGTTTGGTGGCTATCAGGATATGCTATCTCAAGACGATTTGCAAAGAGACTACTAGGATCAGGTAAAATAGATGGACCAGTAGATTTATGGATAAATTATATGTTTGATGGAGCTAATGTATTCCTAACACCTACAAGTCTTATAGATCAAGCAGACGATACAGCATCAGGAAATTCATATTCATACGCAAATAGCTTTTATTGATGAGGGGGCGAGGGGCGTTTCTCTCTCCACCGAAGGTGACCCGCGCAGATTTAATAACCTTACGGTACCTTTCGGGCAATTAATTGGGAAGTACTGTTGGTATTTGAGAATAAAATCGTATATTAAATTATGACAAAAGAACAAGCTTACGAAAAGTTAGACTTAGAAGATGTTTTAGCAGCATCACGTTTTATCAAATGGGGTTTAACACCGGGGAGTGGAAAGGTAGAGGCTATCAAATATGTGGAGTATTGGAAAGCATGGACTAAAGAAAATGATACAGAAGCATACAATAAAATTATGACAGTAAAAAAGCAAGAGCAATGATAGACCTTAAAGACTATGTTAAAGATGTACCGGACTTCCCGATAGAGGGGATAGTGTATAAAGATATACAGCCGGTATTAGCAAACCCGGAAGCACTATACGAGGCAATACTCGGGTTAGCAGAATTGCTACCTTTCGATATAACAACGGTAGATTACTTTGTAGGTATAGAGTCAAGAGGTTTTATCTTCGCGTCAGGACTGTCTTTAATGTTCGGGACTGGATTTAAGATGATACGTAAGCAAGGTAAACTTCCGGATACTGAAGAAGCTTTGCATGGAGTAGAATATGATCTGGAGTACGGTACAGATAGAATAGAGATGCAAGCAGGTAAAGGAAAGATCGTCTTAGTAGATGATGTATTCGCGACTGGAGGGACTATGGCAGCAGCTCAGCAACTAGCGCAGACAGCGGGATATGAGGTGCTAGATAGTATATGCTTATTGGATGTAGGAATAGTAAAGAAACACAATACAAAATGCGTTCTATCTTATTAGTCTCTGCCACAGGGACAGAACATAACGAAACACATATACTTGGACATCCTATACACATCATAGGTATAGGGAAAGTAGATGCAGCCATAAGAACCACAGCATTAATCGAAAGATACAATCCAGATATTGTAATTAATTTTGGATCATGCGGTAACATCTCTCATTTTGAGAAAGGAACTGTATTAGAAGTACAAGAAGTGGTCAACGATTTTCAAGCATTCGGGATTATTAGTTACCCAACCCTAAAGCCTAACACAGGCTTCTTACCTGTAAAAAATAAGGTAAAGTGTTTTACAACAGATACATTCTTTGATGCTGCAAAAACAGACTACACTACTGACTATTTAGAAAACATTTCAGACTGTCAAATAGTAGAGATGGAATGTTATTCTGTAGTTAAAAGTTGCTTACATGCAAACAAAATCGTATATTGCTATAAATGGGTAAGCGATGATGGAGATTCATCTTCATGGGAAGCTAACGCAGCCTTAGGGTACGAGAAGTTTAAAGAACTATTTAAATCAAAGTTTATATGAGCGATTCAATAAAAAAATACTGGGAGTTAGTAGAAGAAGGTAAAATAGATCCCGATAGACCAATTGGAGATAAAGTTACAGAGATAGATCTTACTGGAAAACAACCTGCGATCAGATTCATTAACACTGTAATTGCCAGTGAAGGACATAAAAAAGAAGCTTATAGCATTCTAGTAGAGCATTCAGAAGAAGCAATTAGGGAAGCATACAGAATTCTACAAAGTGGAAAATAGAATATGGTATGAAATTAAGAATACAGCTAGTGTAGAATACCTACCAGGTGTAGTCTGTATAAGCCCAGAAACATTCTGCTCCTATAAGCATACAGTACAAGCTAGTATCGATGCTTTTAATTCACATATAGAATGGAAAGATATGTGGACTATAGAAGATGCTGAAAAAAGAATTAAAGAAGGACATGTATTATTTATAGGAACTGATAAAGAAGGTCCATTAGCACATGTCTGGTTCGACAGTTGGTTACTTTACAACATGTATGTCGATCCTAGAAGACCTGATGGGTACGGAGTTAAGTTTGCTAAATTCTGCTTACAGTTTAATCCGGCAGATACAGTTAAACTATATTGCGACGATTGGAATATAAGAGCACAGAAATTCTTTGAAAAAGTTGGTAGCATCAAAATATAATCGTATCTTGTCTATATGATAAACGTACCTTACGACCCTCAGCATACAGAGCAATGGCTAATGAAGTTCTTTAAGAAGGACTACTATAAGAAACCTTACGACAGATTTATGTGGTGGAGATCTTATACACCTATTAATAAAGCATTAACTAATAGACATCCATTTAAGGATAGAATTATGAATGGTGACTTTAATATAGCTCCATATAAATTTGAAGCTGAATTAGTTGAGCATCGTATGAATAAAAAATTTATTGAAGTAAGAGGGTATGAAGATACTTATAGAGAAGCAGTTCAAGTAGACAAAGCAAGAAGAAAGAGACTATTAGAAGATTACGAAAAAGAAGAAGCAAAACGATTAGAAGAGGTACGAAGAGGTTTTGTGTTGGAATTCAGAATGACAAAAGACCAATACGATAAAGAAGTTACTAATACCAGATCGAAAGACTTACTTACCTTTTATTTTAAAATGGAAACAAAGTATGGAACTAGAGCAATTAGACCTGACAACGTTCCAAAAGGACTCAAACTAGCGTTAGACCGTAACTACTAGCCTATTTATATAAACAAACAATTATTAATTAAACAAATTTTATGAAGACTATTTTAGTTATTATTTTAATTGGTGCAGCAATAGCAGCAGTAATTTACATAGCCACGAAGAAATTCGGACTATTCACAGACAAAGACAAAGACGGCATCCCTGACAAGGTAGAAGCTGCAGTAGAAAAAGGAAAGAAAGTGGCTCGTAGAGTCAAAAAAGAGGTAGAAGATAAATTTGAAGATCTTAAGCCTGTCAAGAAGAAGCCGGTACGTAGAAGTAAGGGTAAGAAAGCAGCCCCTGGAAAGGATTATTACAAGAATAGCGGAAAGCGTAAAGCTCCAGCTAAGAAAGCAACACCTAAAGGAAAAGACTACTACAAAAAGAAAAAATAACTATATGCAAAATTTAAATGTTGATTTTAGCCAAACAACTCCGGTTTTATGTGAAGAATGTGGTGGCACGTATTTTGAACAAGCCCTCGTACTTAGAAAAGCGTCAGGACTCCTCACCGGACAACCGAAACCCACCCTTATCCCAATCCCGGTCTTTAAATGTACCAAATGTGACCACGTCAACACAGAATTCCTCCCAAAGGAAATTCAATCCCTTGACTGATTCTCATATGGGAACACACGATTATTTAAACAAATGAATAAGAGAGGCCTTTGTGCCTCTTTTTTTTATGTACTATTTATCTTAAATCAATTAAAGTTATTAACTTATGGCATCCAAGCATCATACTGACGAAGTATTTACTGAAAAGAGAAGACCAAAAAGACCTATTAAATTTAATGTACAGCTTAACGAAGAACAGAAAGAAGCAAAAGCTAAAATAATCTCTGCTCCTATTACCGTAATAAAAGGTATGGCAGGTTCCGGAAAGACTTTAGTAGCTACTCAGGTAGCACTAGATATGCTATTTACTAAGAAAGTAGATAAGATTATTATTACACGTCCTACGGTGTCTAAAGAGGATATAGGATTTCTACCAGGAGACATAAGAGAGAAGATGGACCCATGGTTAGCCCCTATCTACCACAACTTACACATGCTATATAGTAAGGATAAGATACAGAAGCTATTAGACGATGAGATTATAGAAATAGTACCATTTGCATTTCTAAGAGGTAGAACATTTGTAGATGCTTTCGTAATAGTTGACGAAGCACAGAATGTTACTCATTCTCAAATGGAAACTGTAATAGGGAGACTCGGTAAAGGATCTAAAATGGTAATATGCGGAGATATGGCTCAGATAGACTTGAAAGATAAAAGGGAAACAGGCTTCTCTTTCCTTTCTAGAATTGAAGAACAAGTAGAAGGCTTTGTTACTCATTCCTTAGAGCAAAACCATAGACATACAATCGTCGCACCTGTTCTTAACGTTTATACTAAATTTAGGGATTAACGCGATATTTATATTAAAGAATGTTACACTAAAACTGTTGTACCTTATGAACTATATAACTAGAAAACTAATGGACTTTAGAAACATCTTTAAAGACGACAACGAAATTAATGAGAAATCTATAGTAGGATTTGCTGCATTTATTATAATGGTAATATTTGCAGTTGCAGATCTACTTACAGGTTACTTAGGAAAAGATTTAGTAATTAACGAATTTATTTATAATTCATTTGTATGGATTGTATTAGGATCATTCGGTATTGCTGAAGTAGGGAAGGTTTTTGGTAAAAAAGAATAAAATTATGAAAAAAACACTAGTACTTCTTGCAATACTCATATCAATGCAGTCTTTTGGACAAGAAAAAGAAAGCTTTGTTAAGTCACTCTATAAAGACTTCTTAAAATACGGTACAGTCTATGCAGCTGGTGATATATCAAACGCCGTTGAAGCATCAGAACCAACTTATTTTTTAAGAACTAACCCAGACGGTAGTTTATACTCTATTCCAGATGTAGTAGATAACACAGCAATTTACCCATATGATTATAGATATGGATTTGGTATTAGAAAACTAGCTAGATTTGATTA
>TARA_B110000285_G_scaffold65622_1_pt1 | contig 11251 bp, 11 predicted proteins | sample TARA_B110000285 | Tara Oceans TARA_B110000285 (sample SAMEA4397756) | marine metagenome | biome: Polar Biome; feature: [SRF] surface water layer (ENVO:00010504); material: water (ENVO:00002006), including particulate matter (ENVO:01000060) such as... | depth 5 m
CAGAGAATAATGAAAACATTAATAAACAAGATGAACTGTATGATATCAATGAAAAATCTGTTTTAGATTATGGTGAGAAAGATTTGGTGCAACAAGAATTAGCTGAAACGTTGAGAAAAGCTAAGCTTGAATTAAAAAATGAAGAGTCTTTGAATATCCTTGCAGAGAATAATGAAAACATTAATAAACAAGGACGATTAGATCAAATAGAGAAACTTGGTGAAGAACAAGCGAAGGTTGAGAGTAAAAAAATACAGGGTAATTCTGAGTTACTTAAGAAAAGTAAACTGGAATTAATCAAAGGCCACAATAACGAGATGTATGAGGAGTCAAAAAAATATAGAGATTCAAAATCGTCAATCAATAAGGAGACAAAATTAAGTGGTGAAATCAACGAAAAGGCCGATGAAGCTCATGTTAAAAAAGTAGCTTATGTTGCGACCGTAGGTGATAAAACGAGAGCTCAGAATGTTGAAGCTCATAAAGAGGATAAAGAAGCGCGAATGATTGCTGAAAAGGAAATCCACGATAATTATGAAAAGGTTTCTGAAAAAACGATAGAAGAAGGGGAGATAAGTAAACAGAATACAACGGCGATGACCGATTTGGATAAAATAGAACAAGCAAATCGCTCTGCAGAAAACATTGGGCAAAAGAATAAGCATTACGACGATCAATCTAGTTTGAGTAAAGTTTCAGATGCATCTAAAAAGAAACCAATAGTAAAAAACTCGATAGGGTCGGAATATCCAGAAGGAGTTTCTCAAGAATCATTTACAAGAAGTGATAATAATGGCTTGGTTACAACGATAATTACTAGAAGAATTGTTGTGATAGAAGGCCATGCAGATATTTATATAAGAACTCAATCGATGCATGGAATTACATATAGTAAAAATGGAAAACCAAGTTTATCAAATGTTTGGAGTAGAGGTACACAAGGCCCTCATTTGGAGCGTCATTTCTAGTATTGTTTTGCTTTCTGCATGTGTAGGAAAAAATGAAAATAATACGATTAGTCAGCAATTCTCTGGTGAAACTCAGGGTACAACTTACAGTATCATTCTTTCGGATTCTGGTGAGTCGATTACTCAAGTAGAGATTGATTCTTTATTACATGAATTTGATTTATCGTTGTCAACTTATATCGATCACTCTGTAATTTCTAAGTTGAACGCATCAAAAGGAACTTTTTTAGTTTCAGATCACACTCACTTTTTTAAAGACTGTTATGAGATTAGTCAATACATCTATAAATTAACGAATGGTGAGTTTGACCCGTCTGTTTTTCCATTGGTAAAAGCCTGGGGTTTTATGAATAACATGAAATCTCCACTTGATCAAAAAAGTGTTGATTCATTATTGAAATTTGTTTCTTTTTCTGAAGGGGTTCATCATAATATGCAGTTCAGCGGGGATAAAATTCATTTAAATAAAATTCACGATAATTTCAAATTAGATTTTAACGCTGTTGCGCAAGGACAGTCAGTTGATGTTGTTTGTGAGTACATAGAAAGTAAAGGGTATCATGATTTTTATGTTGAAATAGGAGGAGAACTTCGAACGAGTGGCGTGAATAGGGAAGCTCTCCCATGGAAAGTTGGAATTGATTCACCACAAGAAGCATTGAAAGAGAGGGTTTTAGATAATATTCTAAATTTGACGAATAATGCCGTAGCAACGAGTGGAAACTATCGAAAATTTTATGAGATTGATGGTGTTAAGTATTCACATACCTTAAGTCCTAAAACCGGTTATCCAGTAAGGCATTCATTGTTAAGTGCAACCGTAATCGCAAGAACCTGTGCTGAAGCAGATGCCTATGCAACTGCATTTATGGTAATGGGATTAGAAAATTCTTTAACTTTTGTTCAAAATAACCCAGCCGAAGAACTTGAAGTCTATTTATTATATTCGGATGATAATGGAGAAATAGTTCGAGCAATGTCGAATGGGTTCAAGGCTTATTGTGCATATTAAAAAGTGTGATTGATAGGTTTTCCTCAAGTAAATGTGCGTAACATTCTTTCTTTGGTTTATTTAACGCTTTACTTATTGCGTATCTTGTTCAAAAGAAAGAGAAATGAAAAATAGCCGATTAATTAGAGTCATTATTTTAATTGTAATGTTACTCGTTGGAGGAATCATTATAAATTATTATTGGAATAATGAATCACTTGAAAGCATGGTGAATGTGCCTATGAGAATTTTGATTTTGACCTTTGTGTACATTCTTTGCCAAATCGGAAAACGATTCTTCTTCAAAAAACGGAATTGGTGGGATTGGTTGTATTATATTGGGTTGATTGTGATTGTTCTTCCACGATCTTTCGCGACACCAGAGAACTTAAGTCTGTTTCAAATAATAACTGACATGGGAATTTTATTCGTGTTGATTCCTGTGCTATTTGATGGAAAACAATTGCTAGATGAAAATAAAGGGGAGTCTAAAAATAGCGAATTATCATAAGAGAAGGGATGAATAGTAAAATGGAAAAAGTGCATTTCATTGCAATTGGTGGTAGTGCAATGCATAATTTAGCGATCGCGTTAAGTAGAAAAGGAAAGCAGGTAACAGGTTCTGATGATGAAATATTTGAACCCTCAAAATCAAGACTTGATAAAGAAGGTATTCTGCCAGTGAAAATAGGTTGGGATGAAAACAACATAACCGCGGATTTGGAATCTGTGATTCTTGGTATGCATGCAAGAATAGATAATCCTGAATTATTAAAAGCGAAAGAATTAAATATTCCTATCTATTCTTATCCAGAATATCTGTACGAACAAAGTAAAGATAAACAGAGAGTTGTCATTGGCGGTTCTCATGGAAAAACTACAATTACCTCAATGATTCTTCATGCTGTTAACGAGCTTAATATAGATGTTGATTATATGGTGGGTGCCCAATTAGAAGGCTACGATTGTATGGTTAAGTTAACGGATGAAGCTGAAATAATGATTTTAGAAGGGGATGAGTATTTGAGTTCTCCTATCGATAGAAGACCAAAGTTTCACTTGTATAAACCCGATGTAGCTATCATTAGTGGAATTGCTTGGGATCATATTAACGTATTTCCAACCTTTGAAAATTACGTGTTACAGTTTGATTTATTTTGTTCTTGTGTTGTTGATCAGGGAACATTGATATACAATACGGAAGATTCGGAAGTTAATTCGTTAGGTGAGAAATATGCAGATAGGCTAAGTGCGGTTCCATATAAAACTCCTGATTATGAAGTGACTCCAACTGGTACGAATTTGAAATTTGAAGGGGAGTTATATCCTTTACAAATATTTGGAGGACATAATCTTCAGAATTTAATGGGGGCCATGAAAATTTCAAAAGAAATAGGGATTGACTCACATACTTTTTTCAAAGCAATGATAAATTTCACTGGTGCCGGAAAAAGATTAGAGAAAATTGTAGAAAATGACTCCTTTGTGATGTATAAAGATTTTGCGCATTCTCCATCAAAACTGAAAGCAACTACTACGGCTGTAAAAGAGCAATACGAAAGTAGGGAAGTGGTAGCTTGCATGGAATTACATACTTTTTCTTCTTTGAAAAAAGAATTCTTACCCCAGTACAGAGACGCAATGAATGCTGCGGATGTTGCTGTTGTGTATTACAGTCCTGAAGTGGTGAAGCACAAAAAGCTAGAGGCTATTTCAAAAGAGATAGTTGAAAGTGGCTTTGGTGGAAATGTTCTAGTAATGAACAAAACGGAAGAAGTCCTTGAGTTTCTTCATGCGCGTTCATGGAAAAATACAGCCTTACTGATGATGTCTTCAGGAAATTTTGATGGTATAAATTACCAACAATTAGGAGACGAGCTATCAAATAAATAATAGTTTAATTATTGAGTGCTTGATATTTCGCTCGTACTTCTTTAGTCCAAAGATCTAAGAGTTCTTTTTGCTCAGTTGTAAGAATTGCATCTTTATGCGTCCATGTGAAAGATGGGAGTGGCATTGTGTTTTCTTCAACCATCTCTGCAACTTCATCAATTTTGTGATCTCTCATTTCAATTGAATAGGTGTCCCATTTAGAAATATTAAAGTGCTTTTTTCCTTCTTTGACATGTTTTGCCATCCAATAATTAATTGGAGTAATGCTATTGTACCAAGGATATTGTGTATGATTACTGTGACAATCTAAACAAGAATTTTCAAGTATTGCTAGAACCTCTTCTGAAGGTTTAGTTTCTGTAATAAAATTGTCGAAAGTAGAAATGTCAGCGTTGTTCTTTTCAGGGCTAAAAAACTGAGCTATTATGAAGGCAAGTGTAATTGAGATAAGAATTTTTTTCATAAGTTGGATTAATCGTTTTTCAAATATTTACGATCCACGATAAATGTGGCAAACGGAAGTAGAGATGCTCCAAGCGCTAATAGGGTTTTCAAGATTGGCCAATTCTTCTTCTTTGCGTAATAGACTACCCAAAGACAATACATTATAAAAAGTACGCCATGAGTCATTCCAACGAGTTTGTTGGGGCCACCAATCTCACCGATGTATTTTAATGGCATTGTTATTCCAAAGAGCATTAAATAGGAAGCCCCTTCAAGAATAGCCAATGCTCTTAATTGTCCAAGTGCTGTTTTTAAATTCATCCTTCTAGTTGTTTTTTGAGATTCTGCTTTAATATTTTTAAATCATCTCTAAGTCTTGCGGCTTCAATGAAGTCTAAATCTTTGGCAGCTTTTTTCATTTTCTTTTGAGTGTATTCCACCGATTTCTGCAATTCGCCCAAATCCATATATTCTACGGTTGATTCAGCAGCTAATGATATAGAAGAATTCACAGTGTAAGGGTCGTTCACATCTATATCGGGCTCAATCTCCGAGTTGAAGTTCTTTTTGTTAGCCTTGTTTAAAGCTGTCGGAACCATTCCATGTTTTGTATTGTATTCTTTCTGTAATTTTCTTCTGCGGGACGTTTCATCAATTGTTTTTTGCATTGACTTTGTCATTTTATCAGCATACATGATCACCATACCATTTACATTTCTGGCTGCTCGTCCTACTGTTTGGACTAAAGAACGCTCATTTCTTAAAAAACCTTCTTTGTCGGCGTCAATAATCGCTACTAAAGATACTTCGGGTAAATCCAGGCCTTCACGGAGTAAGTTGACGCCAATTAAAACATGAAATTCACCTAGCCTTAATTTACGGAGAATCTCAACGCGATCCAACGTGTCTACTTCAGAATGAATGTATTGACAAAGAATTCCTAGCCTGTCCAAGTACTTTTGAAGCTCCTCAGCCATTCTTTTGGTTAAAGTGGTCACTAACGTTCGCTCATCTAATGCAATTCGTTTATGAATCTCTTCAATAAGGTTGTCAATTTGATTTACACTCGAACGAACTTCAATTATTGGATCGAGTAGTCCAGTTGGACGAATAACTTGTTGAACAACGACCCCTTCAGATTTTTCTAATTCATAATCCGCCGGTGTAGCAGAAATATATAAGGATTGAGTCATTAAAGATTCAAATTCTTCAAATTTTAAAGGGCGATTATCCATTGCGGATTGCAATCGAAATCCATAGTCTACTAAATTCAATTTTCGTGCACGATCGCCACCATACATTGCTCTAATTTGAGGCAGTGTCACATGACTTTCATCAACAACCATCATAAAATCATCCGGAAAGTAATCTAAAAGACAGAAAGGACGTTGTCCTGGCTGACGTTCATCAAAATAGCGAGAATAATTTTCAATTCCTGAGCAGTAGCCCAATTCTCGAATCATTTCTAAGTCATATGAAATTCTTTCTTTAAGACGGTTAGCTTCTTCAATTTTACCAGCTTTTCTAAACTGATCTACTTGGATCACCATGTCTTCACCGATATAATCAATCGCTTTTTTCGTTGTATCGGGACTTGTAACAAAAATATTTGCAGGATAGATACTTATTTCTTCAAAAGTCTCTAGTCTATCATTCGTTTCGGGGTCAATAGAAGATATAGCATCAATTTCATCTCCGAAATACTCTATTCTTATCGCATAATCAGCATAGGCCAAATGAATATCAACAGTGTCACCTTTTACTCTGAAAGTACCGCGGTCAAAATCAGCTACGCATCTTGAGTAGAGGTTTTCCACCAGTTTAAATAAAAATTTATTTCGGGAAAGTAATTGTCCTTTTTTAAGGTGTAAAATACTTTTGGCAAACTCTACAGGATTTCCAATACCATAAATACAAGAAACAGATGCAATAACAATTACATCTCTTCTACCCGAGAGTAAGGACGAAGTAGTTGATAGTCTGAGTTTTTCTATTTCATCATTGATTGCAAGATCTTTTTCAATGTAGGTTCCCGTTACTGGTAAATATGCTTCTGGTTGATAATAATCATAGTATGAAACAAAATATTCAACAGCATTGTTTGGGAAGAACTGCTTGAATTCACCATACAATTGAGCTGCTAGCGTTTTATTGTGAGATAATATTAGTGTAGGACGATTCGTTTCTTTAATGACGTTTGCTACCGTAAATGTTTTTCCACTTCCTGTAACGCCCAATAAAGTTTGAAACGGGACTTTATTGTTTAATCCTTCAACAAGTTCTTTTATTGCTCCAGGTTGATCACCTGTAGGTTCAAAATCCGAAACAAGTTGAAACTCCATAGAATTTGTTTTAACGTAAAAATAGAAAATTTACGTCTAAAATAGAGAGAATTTTGATTGACTTTGAATTATATTTAATAAGAATTAATCTTCATTTTTTTGTGTAACTTTGTGCTAAATTGAAACAAAAGACAAATGGCAAGTAAAAGAATATTAAAGAAAAATGTAAACGCAATGATTTTTGACGTTGTTGAAGAATGTTTTACTGTTCAGTTAATGGATGATAGAAAAATGGACGTAACTGAAAAGATTATTGATGAAGCAGCTGATTTTCAGGATGAAATTTTGACTAAACTCAATGCAGCAAAAAACAAAGCTGATTTCAAAGAATTACATGCAAACATTAATGCAAAACATGTTGATTTTGTTCAAAAATTGAATGGATTGAATAAATAGAAAATATTAAATGTATTTTTAAGCGTTCTATTATATAATAGAACGCTTTTTTTATGCAAAAAAATACACAGAAAAATATTTTAGGATTAGCCGGTATTATTGGATTTATAACAATCCTTTGTATTGGGAATAGTAGTTCCTCACCAACCTTTTGGTATTCAATAGGAATAGCTGGGCTGATGGTTCTATTTTGGTTGTTTGAGGTAATTCCAATTTATGTCACAGCAATGTTTCCTCTAGTAATGGCCGTTCCGCTCGGTGTTATGGAGTCTTCTCATTTGTCTGCGGCATATGGGCATAAGTATATTTATCTATTTCTAGGTGGTTTTATTTTGTCTTTAGCTTTAGAAAAATGGGACGTACACAAGCAAATTGCAGAAGGAATTATTCGAGTTGTAGGAACTTCTAAAGCTAGAATTTTATTAGGTTTTCTGCTAAGTACAGGACTTTTAAGTATGTGGATTTCAAACACAGCTACCGCTTTGATGATGCTTCCAATGGCTTTAGCTGTGCTCTCGAAAGTAGAGAAGGAGGGTAAATCTAAATTTTCTATTTTCTTGCTTTTGTCAGTAGCTTATGGTGCTAGTATTGGAGGTATTGCTACTCTAGTTGGTTCTCCTCCGAATATTTTAATGGCTGGAATTTTAGAAGATAATTTTGGGATATCTATTGACTTTTTTGACTGGATGCGTATAGGTTTACCTTTGAGTCTTCTAATGTTGGCTGTGGTGTATACGTTTTTTTATTGGAGATTAGGAAAAGAAAGAAAAGAGCAGCTACCAGAAGTACATGAACAACGAAAACCTTGGACAACTAATCAAATTCGTGTTGTTGTATTGTTCTCAATCATTGTTGTGTTGTGGTCATTTAGAATGCCTCTCACCAGATTTGCAGGAGTCAGCTATACTGATGAGGGAGTCGCTGTGTTAGGAGCAATTATTTTGTTCTTCTTGCCGGGCTCAGAAAAGAATACTAAATTATTAAAGTGGGAAGACACTAAACGCTTGCCTTGGGGGATTTTAATTTTGTTTGGGGGAGGAATGGCTTTGGCGAAAATGTTAGAAATCAATGGCGTAATTTCTGAGTTAACAGTAGTTTTTGAAGCATACAAAGAGGCATCGCTATTTGTATTATTGATTGTACTGGTAACGATTGCTATTTTTGGAACAGAGATCATGTCCAATATGGCTCTAGTTTCTGTTTTTGTTCCTGTCGTTGCCCAGTTTGCCTTAAAAACGGATTATACCATCTTACAGCTATGTATGCCAATTACGATGGCTGCGAGTTGTGCGTTTATGCTTCCAGTCGGAACTCCTCCCAATGCAATCGTTTTTTCCTCTGGAAAACTAAAGATTGCTCAAATGGCAAAAACTGGATTTATTTTGAATTTAATTGCTGTTCTTGTTGTCATTGCTGTGAGTCTTTTTCTCGCTTAGCACAAAGTCAGTATATATTCTGGAAAATTAAAAAAAGCCTGGAAAATTTAATTTGCACGCTTTTTTAATTTTAATAATTTATTTATTTCGAGAAGGGTACAAAGACTTTGACCTCAATCTTATTATCTTCTCTTTCCTTTTTAACGTTAATATCAAAATCGGAAGAATAAATCATTGAAGTAAAGACTAAACTACCCTCTTCTTCAGTTACTACAAACATAATCTCTTTACTTACCTCTTTAATGGTTAAAGAACCTTTGGCGATTAATTCATTTTCTATAATTTCTAATCCAGTACTTTGAAAAATCATTGTAGGGTATTTTTCAGCATCAAAAAAATCAGCATTCATCAAGTGACTATCTCTTCCTTCGTTTTCTGTTGAAAGACTAGTGACATTAGCAGATCCTCTTACAACAGATTTTGATAAAGCTTTTTTATTAATAGAAATGGTTGCTGAAACGTTCTTGATAGTACCAGTAGTTTCCTTCGAGAAGAAGTTAAAAGACACAGTAGCTTCTTGTGTTTTTATAGTGTGTTCTTGAGATAATAAAACAGTGGACACAGATAGAAATAAAATAATGAGAATATTTTTCATGTTGTTTTTTTTTCTCTAAAATAAGGAATAGATTACAAAGGGTTGTTAATTTTTTGTTTTCATTAACACTTTAGAAGAAAATCCTGAAAAACATTAAAATCAACTAGTGGAATTCCTACAATAAAGTGGACAAATTAGTTAAGGTATATCAAGCAGTTAAACAATAATTAGTATTTATAGACCTAAATGTCGAATTCAAAAGTAAAAACTATCTTTAGATTTTTGCTTAAAAAATGATCGCTATTTTACAATTAAAACGGTTACTAACAAAAACTATATTTAATACGGATTTAACAGTTAAATAAAAATAAAACAATAACGTTCGTTGATAGTAGAATATCAAGGACAAAAAATAGTTCCTTTTTAAACCAGATCATCTTTACCCTTGAGGTCAAAAAAATGCAACCAAAAAATCACATATACTCCTTTAGTTATCACAATACTGAAAGTGAGTTATGCAAGCTGGAATCGAGGTGTATTTTTAACAAGGAAGAAAAGAATAAAATTCTTCTTTCCGATATAAAAATAGAACCCTCAAGTAGTCCCTTCATTAAAAACAGACTTGATATTATTTCGTTTTCTGAACATTATTCTACGCTAATAAATGAAATCAAAAAAGAAAGGATATGCATTGAAGATTTTAAAGTTGAATATTTAGTTTTTAATGATGATACAACTGAATATGCTGAGAGACTAAAGAAGTTAAAAGATATAGGTTTTAGCATCGAAGGTATTCCTGATTATTACAACCCAACCACAACTTATGCCCTATGCTATCACGAGAATACTTGGTATTTTGGTATTTTGGTAAAAGACAATTTCGCTTGGCACAAGCACAAGCAAAAACCATTCTCATACAGTAACTCAATAAGCATAACTATTGCCAAAGCTCTTGTCAATATTACAGCAAAGGCAAACAAAGAGGCAAAGCTACTAGATGCATGTTGTGGTGTTGGTACAATAATACTAGAAGCCTGCTTTTCAGGAAATAACATTGAAGGCTGCGATATTAACAAAAAGGTCTGTAAGAATGCACGAGAAAACATTTCTCACTTCAATTATACAGCAAACATACATCACTCTGATATAAAACACATTAGTAAAAGGTATGATGCTGCTATTATTGACCTACCATATAATTTATTTAGCAGTGCGACCGATAATGATATTTTAAACATTATTGAGTCGACAGCAAGACTTACAGATCGACTTGTTATTGCATCTATCTCAGACATTACAAACTTAATCAACAATGCAGGATTCAGAATATCAGACTATTGCATCGTTAGTAAAAGTGGAAAGAGAATATTCACTAGAAAAATATGGATTTGTGAAAAGAATGGATAGACAAACGAAGAGTTAGTAACCTAAAATTATATATCAAAGTGTACTAAGTAGAACCCTTGATTAGCAATGTTGTATAATGTTAGGCTAAAAAAGCATTACTATCCCGCAGTGTGGTTATGATTTTTTAGACCTTGTTGTAAGATGTTATTTAGTTTTTTTATCCAAAATAACACCAATTTCCATTGCATAATTTAATGGGTCAACAGGTGAGTTTTGTTCGATTGCATAGGTGTAAATTCCTGTTTCTTTGTACTTTTTATTAGGTTCAATTAAATGTTCACTATCCCAAATATCATATCCTGCTTCACCAATGTAATCCCCGTTAGCTTCTCTCACTTTTAGCTCATACTCCTTCACAGTTTTTTCACCAACAGGGCTAGTTTCTGTTATCTTCACATTAGCTGTTTGGTATTGATATCCATTCGCATATCTAAACGATAAACTCATGTTGTATATAATGCTATTATTTTCAATAGGTACTTTAAATTCTCTAACATCTTTTTTTAACCATTCTATATTTGGTGATAATTCTTGATGTTCTATGTAAACTCTATTTTCTGATTGACAAGCTAGTAAACTGGTCGTGATTGCTAGAATTGTGAATAGTTTTCTCATTGGTTAAAATTTAGTATGATTTTAATTTTCTCATTGATTTACTTTTGATATCAATATCCTACAACCTTTAATTTAAAAACTGTTGCGTTTGATTAAAGATAAAATTAATTTGTGAAGTAAGGACTTGCGAGTTTGAATAATTTATCATTCGAAGCGAGATTTATCAGAAAGATTAGGTGCGACGATTATTGAAGCAATGTTTTTTTCTTTAATATTTAGGTTAT
>TARA_B110000285_G_scaffold64165_1_pt1 | contig 11240 bp, 8 predicted proteins | sample TARA_B110000285 | Tara Oceans TARA_B110000285 (sample SAMEA4397756) | marine metagenome | biome: Polar Biome; feature: [SRF] surface water layer (ENVO:00010504); material: water (ENVO:00002006), including particulate matter (ENVO:01000060) such as... | depth 5 m
GCGACCTATTTTTACATATAACAATATTGAATATCTGAAATTTTTTGATACAAATATAAAACGTGTCTGTTATGCGTGTTATATAACGTCTTATAAAAATATTCACCCGGTATCACTTAGACACCGCGAGTGTGGTCGTATAAAAAATATATATTCGAGACCCAAGTCAAAAACAAAAGATGAATTAGTATACTGGTTCGAAGGACTAAAAATATACTTAAATAAACGACTTTATATAACATAAATGGGTGAAAGTATTCAAAAACTCACACACGTGGAGCATATTTTAAAGCGTCCAGATTCGTACGTTGGACCCGTTTCACGTGTAGCTGAACCTTATTGGATTTATGAAAATGATTCATTTGAAAAGAAAACGGTAGTGTATTCACCGGCACTTTTAAAAATATTCGATGAAATTTTAGTAAACGCGATCGACCGAAACTCCATGTACCCAAAAAATGTAACGTCACTCAATGTTTCTATTGATAAAACGACTGGCCAAATAACCATTGAAAATAATGGACCTTTGGGTGGTATCGCGGTTAAAATGCATGAAAAGGAAGGTTTATGGAATCCCGAGTTGACATTTGGACATTTACTTACGAGTACAAACTATGATGATACACAAAAACGTCTCGTGGGTGGACGTAATGGATACGGTGCAAAGCTTACGAATGTATATTCATCAATGTTTTCTATAAAAATTAAAGATGGTGAAAACAAGTGTATATATACACAAGAATGGTCGGATAATATGAAAACGTGTGGTACACCCAAAATAAAAAAGTATTCGAGTGCGACGTCGAGCGTTTCGATTACTTTCGTTCCCGATTGGAAACGGTTTGGTATGTCAAAAATGGATGATTCTATATATAAAATATTTGAAAAACGGGTATACGATGCAAATATTTGTACATCGCAAAACTGTAAAGTGAAGTTTCAAGATGAAGCATTACAGAAATGTACATTCAATACGTACGCAAAAATGTATACAAAATCTGATGAAATGTGTACGTTTACGAATGATAGGTGGTCAGTGTGTATTGCACCTTCAGATGATGGTTTCGAACACGTATCATTTGTGAATGGTATATGTACTACAAAAGGTGGTTCACACGTTGACCACGTTTCCGGAATACTCGCAAGTGGTATAATTGATGATATGGCAAAGAAGATAAAACTCAGACCTCAACAAGTCAAGAACGCGTTTTTTGTTTTCGTAAAAGCGACGCTCGTCAATCCGAGTTTTAGTAGTCAGGTTAAATCTGAATGCACACTCAAACCACAGGATTTTGGGAGTAAATTTGAACCACCGAAAACGTTCATCAAAAATATTCTAAAAACCAGTATTCAATCGGAGTTATTGGCATTATCAAAGTTTCGTGAAATGAAAGAATTGAAAAAAACAGACGGGTCTCGTAAATCAAAAATAACGGGTATTCCAAAACTCGATGATGCGAATAAAGCCGGTACTACACACTCTGGTAAGTGTACTCTTATTGTTACTGAAGGTGATTCTGCAAAAACACTTGCAATTGCTGGTCTTTCGGTTGTTGGGCGCGATCATTACGGTGTTTTCCCACTTCGGGGTAAATGTAAGAACGTTCGTGATGCGAGTGTAAAACAACTTACAGAAAACAAGGAGTTTAATGATCTTAAAAAGATTTTGGGTCTTCAACAAGGAAAGGTATATACATCACTCTCCGAACTCAGATACGGACGACTTATGATCATGACAGATGCAGATAACGATGGAAGTCATATCAAGGGGCTTATTCTTAACATGATTCATTATTTCTGGCCGAGTTTACTTAAACTCAAGTTTGTTGTAAGTATGGTCACTCCTATCATAAAAGCGAGTAAAGGTTCTGAAATTAAATCGTTTTATACGGACTCGACTTTTAGACAATGGTATGGTAATGGTAAAGCTGGATGGAAAATTAAATATTATAAGGGTCTCGGTACATCCACGTCTGCAGAGGCACGTGAATATTTCAAGAAGATCAAAGACCTCACCGTTCAATTTGATACAGATGATTCAATGGACGAGTCTATAATTCTTGCATTTGATAAGACGAAATCAGATTTACGTAAAACGTGGTTACTTGAAAGTACAGAAAAGAAGGCGTCTGAACTTGAAGTACCGTATGGAAACGTTGAACGTCTTGGTATTTCTGATTTTATTCATAAAGATCTTGTAAATTTCAGTCTTGCTGATTTGAAAAGATCTATTGCACACGTGTCCGATGGTTTAAAACCGTCTCAACGAAAAGTGTTATACGCGTGTTTCACTCGGAATCTTACGTCCGAAATGAAGGTTGCACAATTGGCCGCATATGTTTCCGAAAAAACGTCATATCACCACGGTGAAGTGTCTTTGGCAGATACTATTGTAAAATTAGCACATAATTTTACGGGTTCAAATAATATCAATTTACTCGAACCATGTGGTCAATTCGGTACACGTCTCATGGGTGGTAAAGACGCGAGTCAAACGAGGTATATATTTACAAAACTTACTAAAAGTGCAAGAATACTCTTTGACCCAAAAGACGATCCAGTTCTAAACTATCTCGACGACGACGGTAAACAGATCGAACCCGACTATTATGTTCCTATTTTACCAACTGTTTTAGTAAATGGAACAGAGGGTATTGGTACTGGGTTCAGTTCATATATACCACCGTTTAACCCAGACGATATATGTATGAATATAAGACGTGTTATTGCAGGTGAAAATGTAATTCCTATGAAACCGTGGTTCGATAAATTTACAGGTCGTGTTTTTAGTAATGAAGATGGATTATGGATTACAGAAGGTGTATGGAAATCTTCGAGTAAAAATATATCAATAACAGAACTCCCACCGGGACGTTGGACACAGGACTACAAAGAGTATCTCGATACACTTATCGAAAAGAAAAAGATTACGAATTACGTGAATAACAGTACGACTGATACTGTTGATTTTACTATTGAAGGGTACACGGGTAAAGATATAGTAAAAGATTTTAAACTCCAAAAGACATTCCATGTCTCAAATATGCACTTATTTCACCCAGTAAAGGGTATTCATAAATACGAAAGTCCAGAAGAAATTCTTATAGACTTTGTTAAGATACGAGCAGAGACGTATAAAAAAAGAAAAGCACATCTTATACGTGTATTAAAAGAAAAGGCTAAAAAATTGGAAAATATGTCGAAGTTTATTGATATGGTTATTCATGAAAAATTAATTGTTTTCAAACGTAAACGGGTAGAACTCGAACGTGAAATGGAAAAAATATTCGATAAAATCGATGGTTCATATGAATATCTCTTGAATATCAAGACGTATCAGTATACACTCGAAGCTATACAAAGTATCAGGGAAGAAACATCAAAATCTAGAATCGAGCTTGATGCATTACAACAAATGTCTCATATCGATATGTGGAAAAGGGATTTAAAAATATATAAACAATAAGTAGTAAGTATGTGTGATACATCCGGCCCAAATACTGGTTCTATAGTATCACTTAATGCAATTGGTAAACAAGATACATACCTTTTAGAAGATGATCCTATTCATTCATTCTTTAAGTATGAACCTAAAAAACACGCTAATTTTACAAAGTTTCATAAAAGTTTAAATGTTAATAAACCAAGTAGTTCTTCGACATCTTGGCCTTTTGGTGAAACTATAAAAGTTATGTATAACCCGAGAAATATGGGTGATCTTTTAGCAAATATGTACGTAACGTTTGAATTACCCGCTCTATCAGGTTCCGATAGTTATTACGCGGATCAAATTGGTAGACACATTTTTAAATCGATAACCATGCGTGTCGATGAAACGGTTGTTGAAAAGTTCCACGGTGATTGGGGTATCATATATGATGAACTGTACCTCGATGAATCCGAAAAAAGAACGAAAAGGTACACATTAAATAGAAATAATGCAGAAGATACATCTTTATTATCTGGTAATCAGGTATTAGCACAAAACAAATCACGTGTTTATATTCCTATACCTTTACTCTTTTCGCGTAAGTATGAAAGTGATGAATACGAAACAAATAAACCAAATCGTCCGTATTTTCCAACGTGTGCTATCCATAAACAAAAACTCCAATTTGAGTTTGAATTTCATAAACAAACATTTTTTACAAACGAAACAGATAATATCACTATAAATAGTTTTGATATCGTTACCGAAGAAATAACACTCGAACCAATTGAACGTAGCTATATAGCAAATAAAAGACATGTTCTCGTTACCGATATTGTTAAAAAACATCCCACTTTAGATATACCAGCGGGTATACAAAACGCAAAACTCGAACTTGTTCCAAAAACACCTGTAAAAACACTTAATTGGTTTTTCAGACAAACCGCGTTTGAAAATGAAGATATAGTCACGGGTGGTACAACTTTACTTGCAAATGTATTCGCGAATAGGTATAATTTCTCTTCAAATGTAGAATATTCCGTAAATAACGAATTTTATAATCCACCCATGACAAGTGCAAAAATATTTGTAAATGGTGAAGATGTACCAAATGTTCAAGATAGTGATCATAAATATTTTAAATATGTTGTTCCATTTTCAAGTCGTTTATCACGACCTTTGCGAAACATTTATACATATGCATTCTCGATGAATCCGATTAATGTGGAACCATCGGGGATGTTGGATTTTAGTCAGTTACAATCAAATAGAACTGTTTTAGATATAAATATGAAAGTCGGTCTTTCAAGTGATTATACATTACACTTATATTATGTAGGATACCAAACATTCATTTTTGAAAACGGTATCATGACACTTGTTTAGAAAAAAGTGCATTTTTATGATCGCGGATATACTCGATTATGTTATTTTTTATACACCATCTTATGAAATTCAGCTGTGCAACAGTCGTATGTATTTCATTAGATGTACCCGGAACAGTATATGATATTTTAGATGAACGACAAAACGGATCAAAAAGTTTTTTACTGTACCCATCTAAACTTGATTTATATGCACAATGTACACTAAATATTTTACCGTCGGTCGTTTTATATGATAAATTGTTTTTCTTTGAATAATTTGTTATAAACCATTCGAGATTTCTTAAAGAAATACCACCCGTTTTATTTAAAATTTCTAAAAGTGTAGCTCTATTCTCGGAGTTATTATAAAATGTATCGATCGATGTTAGTAGAATAGCTGATTTATTCATTATTACATTATTCCACGCAATTCTCTAAATCCCTTTCTTGATACTTCACACGCCGGGCAACCCGGTTTAAATATACATTCCGTTAAATTGTGTGTATGACGTATACCTTCATTATTTTTAGAAACCATTTCTACCGGACCTCTAAGTTGAGGTTGATCGATATGACTCCCACACATTCCATTAAGTTTAGCTCTTGCTATACACGGGGAACCATCTTTTTTAAATCCTCTACAAAAATTTAATGGATTTGGAATTTCAGAGAGTAAAAGTTTTAAATTTATAGAATATTTATACGATATTTTTTCCATTACTTTTATAGTACGTCTATATAATTCAGTTTCTACTTCTTCATCCCAAAGTGTTTGTAATTTTCTGGATGTCATATTTTATATACGTCACTATTTTTTAAGTGATTTGAACATATCACTTATTTTCTGTTGTCCTTCAATTTCATCCTCTACTTTTTTCTTTGGGCGTCGTTTCGGTTTCACACGTGTTAGAAGTTCCCCAAATATCTCTTCTTTCGGATCTTCGAAGAGTGGTTCAATTAAATCACACACGGGGTTTAGAAATTTGTTTATAAAATAATAATTATAATCAACTTTTAAATTATTATCTTTTGCGTATTTTGGATCTTCCGACTTTTCAAACGCCTTTGCTTTAGGATCACCCGTATCGAGAAGAATATAAGGTACGCGATCACCCGATTGTGGTTCAGAACCCGGTTGTCTTTCACGCATTTTTCGTACAACTTGAACATGAGCTTGATTAATATCCGTAATATCGGGACTATTAATAGAAACAGTAAACCCTTTTGCTTTATACGAATCCGATAAACCCTGACTCAAAATTAGTTTTTCGTTAGGTACATCACCTTCAATAAGTTCAATAGCCCTTTGTAAAGCGAGTTCTTTTGGTGGTCCAGTATCACTACTTTCTAAAACAACATCGAGAAGTTCTTTACACACTTCGCGCATGTGAGGTGTATTATCTCTTCGTACCAATTGAAGTCCTTTGACATCTATATAATCCATATTCATGTTCCCATCTTTACCCTTCGTCCAAAGTTTTGCCGCATACCGTTTCTTTGAATATAAGAAATACGGACAATATACCTTTTCGAGTTCAAGGTTATTCGGTGCTTTGAAGAGTTTAGTACACTCTTGCGCGGCACGTTCACCTATTTCCCAACTGTATTCAATTGCTTCTTTTCCTTTCCGGTTTCCCACATCAAATTCAATCATAACAGAATCCGTGTCACCATATCTTACCTTTGCACCCGGGAAATTCTTTTCTACATACGCTTTTGTTTCGTCGATCATACTCCGACCTTTTAGAGTTACCGTCGACGCAATTTGTACACATGGTAACATACCTTTTGCTGCACCAGTAAAACCGTACACTGAGTTCATAGACACTTTATACGCTAATTGTTTACCGTTATACATCTCTTTTAGTGCACCAGATGATTGTGCCATATCCTTTTTAGCTTGTTTTCTGAACTGTTTTAATTCTAAAAGAATACTTGGTAAAAGACTAGGAACGTCTTGTGCAAACTTGTAAAATCCAAACGTTTCATATGTTATACCCGGTATATTCTCATATTTCGAATCCATAACCATAGATGAATAACATAAATTGTGTGCCATCATAATTGATGGGTACAGACCCTCAAAATCTAAGGCTGTAATTGGTGTATAATAGGCACCTTTCTGTGCGTCTAGAACGGTCGCACCTTCATACCCATCTGCAGAATATTGTCCCCATGATATAGTTGGAATCATAAACCCCATTTCACGTGCCTTTTTTGTTAACAAACTAAACACTTTGATTTGCTGACCTCTTTCGACTAGATAACACAAGGGGACCCAGGTGGCTTTAGCCATCTCAAGTAAGTTAACAAGTATAGATAATTTAGACAACAGGCGGTGAGGTAAAAGTGTATCCTTAACACAATACTCGGCGACCTCACGCAATTTTATGGGATCTTCTTCCACAAAACGCGCAAACATCTCCTTTGGGGGCATATCGATTTTGTTATCACCAAGGTACAACTTAGAAACATTATCGAGTTTATACGAATCGAGTTTATACCCCTTTTTAACTTCATGGAACAAATCGAAAATAAACCGCCCAGGCATAGGTAAAATCTTAAGTGCATTATCACCAAGTGCACTCGACGATAACTTCTTATATACAAGTTCACACGAATGATTTTTCATTTTACTCATCTCATAAAAGGTTTGATCACATTTTGTCATGACTGCACGTTTCATTATATATTCTAAATCAAAACCAAATATATTCCACCCAGTTATGATATCGATATCTTTTTCCATAAGGTACTCCTTAAATGCCATAAGCATTTCACGTTCCGTATCATAACTCTTAATTGTACACCCGTCTAGGTTCGAATCCGTTTTTTTATAACAAAAACACGTTTTATCGTACGGTACATCAGAACCATACTGTATAAGTGATACAGCAATTTGAAAACATGCATCATCTTTTACATCTGCATCAGGAAACTTACCTGTTGAACTATTACATTCAATATCAACAGACGCAACTACAAATGGTGCAGTCTCAGGAATATCAACTGGTTTAAGTGTTTTCCAGTCGTTACAGAACAGGTCTATATTAACGTGTGCTAAATGTGAACGCACACATGTATTACCAGTATCCATCCATCCAGTTGATTGAATATTAGTTCGGTGCATTAACCTCAGAACAGGATCTAAGTTTGATTCATACACTTTATATTTCATGGATTCATCGGGTAATGTACGTTTCAAACGACCATTTACCATACGTCGTGCCGCAAGGTTCTTAAAATTTAGTTTCATAAAAATAAATTTTTCATTATTTTGGAAACCCCAGACATCTTTAGATTGAACAATATCATAACTTATCAAACATTCAGGACATACTTTATCTATTTTTGTGTATAAATTATGAACATCGAGTGTTGACGTTTTCTTCGGGAGTTTGACGAAGAAGTATGGTGTAAAACTGGTCGTAACACACACAGACTTACCTTCGTTTGTTTTACCAAAAATACTAATCAAGTGTTCATCCTCTGTGTCTTGTGTTTCCCAGGTCAATACTTGGAACACGACCATTTTTATCTTATTACGTTAACGCCTGATTTTTTTAATATAGTATAGTAGTAAATATGTCAGCTGCTTTGATCGATCTCGTCTCAGTCGGTGCCCAGGACGTCTATATCACAGGCGATCCTCAAGTCTCTTTTTTTAGACAAAACTATAAACGTCACACAAACTTTTCGATAAAACCAGAACGTATGGATTATATCGGGACGTTTGAATCGGGAAACGAAGTTTCCATTCCTATCAAATCTAAAGGTGATCTCTTGAGTTACGTATGGATTGAAAATGCCAATATTAATAGTCGTGATAACAATGCCTCAATTTTTAAATCCGCGAATGGGACATCAGATGAAACTTCACCAACTGAATTCTCTTTGTGGATTGGTGGTCAAGAAGTTACAAAATTAGATACACTTTTCATTAATACCGTACACAATACCTTATATAACGAATCTTCGGCGAAAGCGACGTGTGCCATGACAACTCAAGACGGTGGTGATAATGCACCAACTGGTAGTTACATAATTCCATTCTTTTTCAGTGAAGATTGGACTAAATCTTTACCACTTGTCGGTCTTCAATACCACGAAGTTGAAATTCGAGTTAAATGTAGAAATGGTACATTTAGTTTAGGTTCTTCGCCAAAGGTATACGGTTCGTACGTGTTTGTTGACACAGAAGAACGTGAATTCTTTGCGAACGGTGAACACGAACTTCTTATTACACAAACACAACACCAACCAATGTCTGCTTCCGATACGTCGATTGATTTGACATACTTTAATCATCCAGTAAAAGCCGTTCACATAGCTGCGGGTAATCACTTGAATACATCATACACGTTCACAGACGCGTCTATGTTTATTAATGGTGTTCCACTCTTTGAAAATATGACACACGAATACCACAGAAACGTTATTCCATCGAGACACTGTTCGGTTCTTAACAACACGGTCGATTCAGAACAAATATATACGTGGCCATTCTGTCTTACCATGAACAAGTCCCAACCAACGGGTACCTTGAACTTTTCGCGAATCGATAACGCGAAGATAAATATTAATGCTCCAGCAAGTGCAAACCTTGATATGATTCGAACGTACGCGGTCAACTATAACATTCTCAGGATTAAGAATGGTATGGGTGGTATCGCATTTGGTAATTAATTATATAAATATAAAATATGAAGACAGTGTATTATATACTTATAATAGTACTATTTGTATATATTATAAACCGACATATTGAAATAGAAGATTATTTTCACTACAAGAGATCACATCCATATGGATTTCCCCTTATCGACATTCAGGATGATTTCTTATCACCAAATGAATGTAAAGATATAAAAGACTATATATTAAAACATGAACTATTAAATAATAACTGGGGTAAGAACGACTTTGTTATTCGTTTTAATACGAGTGAATATTCTAAAAAAATGTTTTTAGAAAAAAAATTGGAAAAAATTTATAAAATATTTGAAAGGATAAAACAACCTGGTACAAATGCATATATTGTTAATACCGCTATACTAAGTAATTCCCATAATTCAGAAGAGTATAATGATATAGAATTCCATTATGATGATACTATTGAATTAAAAGATTTTATGGGTAGAAATATATTACCTGTGTGTACAACTATACTATATATAAATATACCGGAAAACTACACAGGTGGAAACTTAATTTTAGAACCATTCGCTAATAAAAATAAAGAAAAAGTATATTATAAACCTAAACAGGGTAGAAGATTGACATTTAGGGGTGATATGCATCATTCTGTCGAACCATTTTTCTGTGATTATACTACAAAAAGAATAAGTTTGGTATTTGAACAGTATAAGATACCAGATAAGTCTATCCATGAAACTGAATTTAATATTAATGAAAGGTAAAGCGCATTGGGATTCTCTTAATTCTTACCCGAAGATCCAAAACCTCGTTCACCACGTTTTGTTTCTTTTAATTCATCAACTTCCTCAATAAGTGGTGTTTCACACTTTTCCAAAATGAGTTGGGCGATTCTATCGCCTTGTTTAATTTCGAACGGTTCACTCCCGTGATTAAACAAGATAACCTTCAATTCACCCGTATAGTCTGGATCAATAACACCAGCACCCGTTTGAATACCGTGTTTTACACTTAAACCAGATCTCGGTGCAATACGACCATACACACCGTGTGGGATCGTTGCACAAATACCCGTACTTACAATACCACGTTCACATGCATTGATCGTCATATTTTCGATACTGTATAAATCGTACCCGACCGATCCAGGCGATGCGCGTGTCGGTAAAGTTGCTTCGAGAGTTAATCGTTTAATTCTAAGTGTTTCCATGTTTTTTATTAATGTAAGAGTTGTTTCTTTAAAACCATTTAAAATATTGTAACGTATAATTAGAAATGAGTCTTAAGATTATTATGGGTAACATGTTTTCAGGAAAAACGTCCGAACTTATCAGGCGTTTAAAGCGGTACAAGGTTATAGGTAAACGTATTCTCGTTATAAACTCTAAAAAGGATACACGCGCTTCCGAAGACGTTTTACGTACCCATGATAATATTCGTTTCGATTGTATAAAAACAAATAATCTTGATGAAGTTGATTTTTCAAATGCAGACGTTATAGCTATGGATGAAGCTCAGTTTTTTACGGGTCTTAAAAAGTTTGTTGAAAAGGTTCTCGATTCGGGTAAAACGATTTTACTTGCGGGTCTCGATGGTGATTATAAACAGAGAAAGTTCGGTGAACTCATAGACTGTGTACCTCTCGCCGATAAAGTGTTTAAGATATCGGCGATGTGTATGGTGTGTATGGATGGAACACATGGACCCTTTACAAAACGTATCGTACAAAATGATGAACTCGAACTTGTTGGTGATCACGATATGTATAAAGCGGTGTGTCGAAAACA
>TARA_B110000285_G_scaffold61272_1_pt1 | contig 11219 bp, 7 predicted proteins | sample TARA_B110000285 | Tara Oceans TARA_B110000285 (sample SAMEA4397756) | marine metagenome | biome: Polar Biome; feature: [SRF] surface water layer (ENVO:00010504); material: water (ENVO:00002006), including particulate matter (ENVO:01000060) such as... | depth 5 m
ATTCTAGCTTTGATAAACTCTTTAAGGACTGGAGCGCTAAGACCTTTTTCGTCAATACCGTTAACCATCCAATCAATAATCTTAGCCTCTGCTATATAAGCTTCTTTGGCTTCGTGAATAATCCTTTCCTCCAGTTCTGCATCAAATAACTCTGGATGCTCTTCTCTTATTGTATTGATAATCTTAATTCCTACTTGAGCATGAATGTTTTCTTCATTCCTTGTATATCTAACCTGTTGCTCTGTATCTTTTAATACGTTCTTGTTCCTTGAAAACCAATTAATAACATAAAACTGACTCATTAGAGATACATTTTCGACAAACAAGGTAAACAACGTGAGTGCATATAGATATTGCTTCTTAGAATCCTTATAAAATCTATGTGTATATTTGCGCAAGTAGCTTACTCTGCCTTCGATAAAATCTAATTTAAGGTTTTCTTCAAATACATCTTCTAAACCAAGGACCTTCAAGAGCCTTTCGTAAGCATTATTGTGTATAACCTCTACATTTGCCATTACATAACCAAGGTCCGTGAGGGATGGGTGAGGAAGGTTATCCCCTAATTTAGCCCAGAATTTCTTAACAGCAACTTCGATTTGACCAATTGCGGATAATGTTCTAATTATGATTTCCCTTTGTTGATCGTCCATTGTAATATGGAAGTCTTGAACGTCTGACGAGAAGCTGAATTCTTTATCAGTCCAAAAACCATTATGCATCACCTCAATAAATTCTTCTGCCCACGGATAATGATTAGGTTTTCTTGATATTTGCTCCTCGAATATGCTCATTTTTATTTTTTTGGTTATTGTTAATTAGTTTCTTGGCCGCGAATTAGCCCCGAATGCAGTCGCTGACATAAATTACACCTTAACATTTCCTCGGTCACAGTCAACCAGAAAATATAGTAACTTTTTTTAGTTGAAAAAAAAATGAACTTTTTTTGGAAAAGATGTGGAACGTTTCGTATAATAAAAAAACGGGAAGCAAAAAGATCATCGTAAATCAAGTGCTCGACGATTGAAAATAAGGAATCCTATAGAACTTCTATTAGAAATACTATAAGATAAGAAATACTACTTGTTAAATAGATTACTAATCGATAAGTTCTTTATCAAGGGTAACCAAATACGTTACCGTATAGTAGTACTTTACGAGTCTATATAACAAGAAGTATTAGGTTAATATTTTTTATCAAGAAAACAAGATAAACATCTTGACTCTAACTATCTATGTGTTAAACTAGTGTTTAAGCAGTAAGGTATTATGAACTTAGATTATAAAATAATAGGAATTGCTGGTAACGCTGGATCTGGAAAAGACACTTTAGGTGAAAACTTCGAAAAGATACTGGCTGACCAGGGAATAAAAGCACAAAGGTTGTCGTTTGCATTTGAACTCAGGAAGTCTTTGGATGAGTTCTTAATTAAAGAAACAGGCATCTCCGCATTTACAAAGGATAAAAATGAAAAAAATCTAATTAGACCCTTGCTTGTTTGTTGGGGCACGGATATAATGAGGAAGTTGAATGATAATATTTGGATTGAAAAAATAGAACCTAGCTTGCTTAATGATCATGTAAATATCATAACCGATTTAAGGTTTCCTAACGAGCTTAAGTGGATTAAAGAAAACAACGGGTTTTCCTTGCTTATAAAAAGGGATGGTATAAATCCAGCGAACGAATATGAAAAACTCCACAACGAAAATATGGCGCAAGATGTAGATCTTGAATTTGAAATTGGCAACTTTGATGATCAAAAGCTTATACAGTTAACTGCCAACGAAATCCTAAACTCATTAATTAACCAAAAAACTTACAATATATGGAAAGCGACCTGTCACTCATAAACAAAATAAAATCCGACGGCGACGATAGTTGCTTGATAGAGCTTATAAATAGACACTCTGGAATATATGTTTACATTGTGGACAAATATACAAAGCACAAAAACTCTGTTGTTAACAGGGACTTCATAATGGATGACAAAGATTATACAATATATCAGTCAGCGTTAGACTATAACCCAGACAAGAATAGCAAGTTTTCGACATTCTTAGCCAACCAGACAAAGTGGAAGTGTTTAAATGCAATCAACGCCATGAAAAACAAAAGATTTTCAAGCATAGATAAAGTTTATAATAAAATTTCTGACGAAGATGATTCATGCGAAATCCTTTCTAAAATGGAGGCTTTTGACGTTTTCAATAGTATGCTAGAACAAGAAAGTGATCCAAGAGTAAAGAAAATCATTGACATTCGTTACAACACAACCAATAATAGACTTGTACCGTGGAGAACGGCTTCCGAAGAATTAAAATTAAGCATTCAAGGTTGTATAAACATCCACAATAAATTCATTAAAAAAGTAAAACACAAATTCGACAACAATTATGTATAACACAGTAGTAGCAGCAGGATACCTAGTCTCTGATCCAGAGGTTAGAGAAGTTAGTTCAAAGAAATTTTGCAAGGTTCGCCTTTGCATCTCTTCTAATAGAGCAAAAGAGCCTTGTTTCATGGACGTAGAGTTCTGGAGCCGACAGGCAGAAATCGCTGAAGAGTACCTTAAAAAGGGCCGCAGCATCATCGCACAAGGAGAACTTCGATCTTCTTCTTGGGAAAAAGACGGAAAGAAGAATACCAAGGTATTTATTGCTGGTCAAAGTTTCCAGTTCTTGAATGTATCATCTAAAGATGAGGATTCTAGCAGTGGAACAACATCATCAAAAGCAACAAGTTCGCAAGAAGAAGACGTACCATTTTAAATGAAAATTCTTGTAGAGGCAGCTCTTAATTCGTTGAGTTTCGGTAATGTTAGTTATAACATTATCCGAGAACTCTTCGATAAGGGGCACGATGTAGGTATTTTTCCAATAGGTCAAAATGTTGATCTTTCCGCTTATGATGTTTCAGAGGGTTTAAATAAAAAAATCCAAGAAGCAATCAATAATAGGTTTGATTATCTATCGGAGGATATTCCAGCTTTAAAGATTTGGCATCTAAATGGATCCGAAGACAGAAAGAATGCGAAGCAGTATTTGTATACCTTTTATGAATGTAGCGAACCTACAGACGTAGAGAGAAAAATATGCGACGCACAAACTGAAACAATTTTTAGTTCTTCTTATTCTTCTGATCTTTTTGGTTCTAATTTTGTCCCTCTTGGATTTGATAAGGATTTTCACGAAACACAAAAAACTTATCTTGATGGAGTTATTCATTTTGGCTTAATGGGTAAGTTTGAAAAAAGAAAACACACGGGAAAAATCATTAAGGCTTGGGCAAAAAAATATGGCAACAACAACAAGTATCAACTTAGTTGCTGTATTTCTAATCCGTTCTTTAAAGAAGATGAAATGTCCCATGTTATTAACGCTGTTTTAGAAGGAGAAAGATACACGAATATCAACTTCCTTCCATTCCTTAAGAAAAACTCAGAAGTTAATGAACTTCTTAACGCAATAGATATTGACTTAACTGGTCTTTCTGGTGCTGAAGGTTGGAATCTTCCTTCTTTTAATGCAACCTGTCTAGGAAAATGGAGTGTTGTTCTTAACGCCACATCCCATAAAGATTGGGCAAACGATAAGAATGCAATTATAGTTGAACCAACAGGAAGAATGGATTGTTATGACAATAGATTTTTCATCAAAGGACACGCATTTAATCAAGGTGAATTCTTTGATTGTGATGAGGAAACAATGATAGCTGCAATGGAAAGAGCGGAGAAGAAAGTGGGACAAGTTAACACAGAGGGACAAAAATTAGCGGAAAAAATGTCATACTCTAATACGGTTGATGGCATTTTAGCCCATATTTCCTAGGTTTTCTACTTGGCACAAAACATGCAATAGCAACATATTATGACTACATTATTTGAAGAATTGTTCAAACCAGATAGCAGGGCTTATCCAAGAGAATGCAAATGGATTAAAAGCAGTGACGACGTTTATACAGCCGAATTAGAATTGGCTGGCTTCTCTAAAAAAGAAGTAAGCATTACGGCAAACAACGACGTACTAAAGGTTACAGCCAAAAAAGGAGAAAAAGAAAAAACCTTTTCCATTGCTTTAAATGACTTGGTGTGTCCGTTAGAAATTACATCAAAAATGTCTAATGGTCTATTAAGCGTTATTATGCCCAAGAAGGTGATTAAAGAGTCGGTGGAAATCAAAATCCAATAACCAAACCATTATTAAATAAATAAAAAAGCAGGGGTAGTAGAAATACTGCCCCTGTTTCTATATAATAGAATATGCCTATATACATTTATAAATCTCCAGACGGAGAAAAATACAAAGAGATTGTCCAAGGAATGCACGATAAGCATGTATACTTCGATTCTGAGGGCTTAGAATGGAAAAGGGTGTTCACTATACCAAATGCTTCTATAGACACTCAGATCGATCCTCATAGCTCTAAGGAGTTCATACAAAAGACAGAAAACAAAAAAGGAAGTTATGGCGATATGATGGACTACAGCAAAGAGCTTAGTGAAACTAGAGCGGAAAAGAACGGAGGCATTGATCCTGTTAAAGAAAAGTATTTTAAAGACTACTCAAAAAGCAGAAACGGGGCAAAGCATTTTGACGAAATAAAACAAAAAGGTCATAAAAGCGACACCGTTAAAGTCGACTATGGCGAATAATCAAGCCGCACGGGCTTTAACATTCTTCCTTTCATCCTCCACCCAGCTCTTTGGAAAATAATTGGTACCATTCATCTATTGCGTCTTGCATGGTTATTCCAGAAACTTTGTATTTTTTACCATCTTTTGATTGGTGGTAAGCTAAGAAGGATCCAGATTCTTGGATTCTTTTTATTTTGGGCTTTGGTCTCACGTTAATAAGTTCCGCTTACAAATGTAGATCCTACAACGCTCTGATCAGCAGCCCAACTACCACCAGTATAATCTTGGTAGTAAGCACCCGTTATTGTATATGTTCCAGTTCCACAATTTACAAAAGCCTGTGTACCAACCCAAGAACCAGTTGGACAATTTATTTCCACTTGTATTCCACCAGGAGCTGCGTCATTTTGAAGTCCTAGTACAAAAGCTTGAGTTCCAATGCTTGTTATGTTACTCGGAATAGTTATCCCGCTCAATCCTACACATCTAGCAAAAGCGGCCGCCCCAATTGTCTCTAGAGAATCTGGGAGTTCTAATTCAGGGTATCCTTGCCAGTTATAGAAAGCGTTATCTCCTATACTTTTTATGTTTGGTGGCAATTGTAGCTCAGTCGGCCCTGAACCAGCAACAATGCTTCTGTAAAAAGCATTGTTGCCAATGCCAGTTATTCCTGTGCCGAAGTAAAAATTCACATCAACACCAGGTCCTCTATTGTCGAAAAATGCATTGGCACCAACATATTCAACATTATCTGGAATTACAACGTCGTTCTCTAGACTATCAACACAATATTGGAAACCTTGTTGTGGAATTACCTTCAAGCCAGTTCCAAAGCTTATTCTTTTGACGTTATTAGGATCATCTTGGCCCTTTTCAAAAGCCCTGATTCCAACCTCTAATAAACTATCTGGCAAATCAATCCCTGTTAGGTTGTTGCAGTTCTGGAAAGCCAGAGTTCCAATACCAGTAATACCCTCATTAAAGTTAAATCCCGAAGTATCTGAGTTATTGAAAGCATAAGCTCCAATGAAATTTAAGTTGCTGGAATTATTTGTTACTGTGGAGGCTATTGTTAGACTAAAGGCATTTTGTCCAACACTCTCAACATTTGGCCCTAGAGTCACTGTATCTAATAATGTACAATTGTCAAAAGCATAATCACCTATTATTCTAGCATTTATGGTTGCGCTTTCAATTTCCTTGCAAGTACTAAAAGCTCGAATCCCAAGAACATCAACACTACCTGGTATTGTTACATCCCCAGTCATTTTTGGAGACAAAAACTGGTTCTGACTAAAGGCTCTTTCCCCAATTCCAGTTACGCCGCTTTCTATTATTAGACTTTGTATTGTTGTTTGTTGGAAAGCATCGTCTTTTATGTTTCTTACGCTACTTGGTATCGTTAATGTTCCAGACAAAGCATTAGTACTTAAAAAAGCGCTATCACCTATGGTTTCTACAGAAGAACCAATCTCTAACCTTTGCCAATCGGTAGGGCTTCCTTCGTTAGTCCAATAACTGTCTGGTATATCACCTACAAAGCCAGTTACTTGTAAATCAGCACCATCATAAATGATTGTTTGTAATACTGGACACCCATCTCCATAACATATAATTTCACTTCCAGCAGGTATACCAATTCCGTTTCTAGTCAATGTGCCAGTATAATCTTGATAGTAGGCTCCAGTGACGTAATATATGCCAGATTTTGAACCAGCAAAAGCCTTGTTGCTATAATTAAAACTCTCGAACGAGCCTGTTGGGCAATTTATTTCAACCTCTATGTTGGGAACAGCAGCAGCATTACCAAGTTCTCCAAAAGCACCTGGCCCGATTGAAGTTACTCCGCTTCCTATTCTTAGTTTGGTAACTTTTTTGCAGTCATTAAAAGCATAAGAACCAATACTCTTAACACTGTCTGGCAATATAATACCAGTCAATGACATTAGAGGACTATCGGCCCCATCGAAAGCTAAAGCCCCAATTCCAGTTAATCCTTCATTAAAGGTGAAAGATGTAATACCATCTTGAAATCTAAACGCACGTTCATCAATGTACTTTAAGTTTGGTGTGTCGTTTGTGAAGGTTTGAATATTAGGGGTATTATTATAAAAACATGCAGATCCAATTCTTTCAACATTTGGACCAAGTGTAACACCCGTGTATGTACCATTACCAAATGTATTACCCACTAATTCTCTAGCATCTATATAAATATGATCACCACCTAAACCGTAAAAACCTCCATTCCCAATGATATCTACACTAGATGGAATAGTGATATCACCAGTAATGGACGACAATCCCTGAAAAGCATTATCCTGAATACCAGTTACTCCGCTTTCTATTGTTAAACTTTCTATTTTTGTATTTTGGAAAGCGCTGTTTTTTATGTTTCTTACACCGCTTGGTATTGTTAACGCCCCAGATAGGTTTACATTATTTGAAAAAGCGGAAGCACCTATATTCACAAGGCTTGAGCCAATTTCTAACCTTTGCCAATCTGTGGAACTTCCTTCAACGCTCCAGTAACTGTCTGGTATATCACCTGCAAAGCCAGTTACCTGTGCGTCTAAATCATCATAAATGATTGTTTGTGTTCCTTCCGCAACAAAAGCAACATTCCAAGTAAATTGTTCCGTATCTTGTAGTGGAGGGAAACCATCGTCAGTTAAGGTTATGTTTGTCGTATATGGAGTATTGTCTGAAGCTGTCTCGCTTATTGTTCCATCTATCAATCCATTTGATGTATTAATACTGAGTCCACCAGGAAGGTTTATCGCCGAATAAGTAAGTGTATCGCCGTTTGGATCTGACCCAACTACTTGAAGGGACACAACATCCCCCTCGTCATTGTTTTGCGTAAGAATAGGATCAATAACAGGAGCTTGGTTAACTTCATACACGTTCCAAACAAAACTACGTTCTCCTGTTAGTTGCGGAACGCCGTCGTCAACCACTTGTATAGTTGAACTGTATGGAGCCGATGCATTAGCGCCGTTGTCAATTGTTCCGTCGATCAATCCATTGGAGGAATTAATTGAAAGCCCAGGAGGAAGGTCTATTGCTGAGTATGTAAGTGTATCTTCTGCGTTTGGATCTGAAGCATTAACCTGTAAAGAAATAACTTCTAAATCGTTGCTGTTTTGCGTCCCAATAGGACTTATACTTGGAGCTCTGTTTCCGAAATCATGAGCCCCACTAAATATGACACCTTGATCGATATCATCAACACCACCAATTTGGACACCAAATGTTAAATCAACACTTTTGTTTGCACCTATACTTGAAGAAAAACCCTCGGAATCTAGCGTAGCCCCTTTAAGAGTCCATTTCATCGAAGGCTCTCCTTCGCAAGACTTCAAAGTGACTGAAACGTTTTTTGTTGATTTATTGCTTCCACATCCAGCTATAATATTCGCCAAGTTTCCAGCTTCTACAGTGTTTAAAATTGCGTTAACGCTCATCGTCGCGTTTACTGGGAAATCAACCACCCTAGCATAAGGGAACTTAGAGCCTAGCCTTGATATTGGAGAGCGGGACAATGGTATAGATATGGATGCACTCTGAATATGAAAAGACCCTGCTCCACCATCTATGGTAGAAAGAGTTCCAGATTCAGCACTTCCTCCGTCAAACCCAGGAAATTCAAGGACTATATCTCCAGGTCTAAGCGCGGTAGGTCCATTTTGGCCTGTATTTTTTGGTATGTTTATAATTCCTAAACCTTGAACAATAGAGCCGTCCTCTGGCTTTATAGAAGGCAAGTTGCCCGTTATTGTTTCGTTGCTAATTACTCCGTTCTGGGAATTAATATTCGAAGCCTCAAAAGACACAGAAGCAGTAGGCAAAGAACCTACAGACATATCGACTGTATAATCAGTTAAGAAAGCGTTGCCTATACCAATAAGGCCATAAGGTTCGCTTGCGGAAAAAGTGGTTGCGTCTTGTCCTTCATCAGAAGTGACCATGTAAAAATTTCTACCACTAGACGCCTCGATAAATCCGCTAACAAATTGCGCAGTATCAACAGTACTAAAGCCTAACGACCCCTCGTTATACCCATCAGTCAAATAATAAGAAAAATCAAAATTAACAGTAGGAGGATCAAGAACAAGTGAATCAATACGCGCCAAATTGCCGAACTGGTTAACGTCAGTTCTATTTATCGTAAATCCATAGTTAGCTCCTTGAACCCTAATCAACTCGCTATGCTCTGAAGCACTTGTAGAATCTACATCGGCGCTCACAAACAAGGCCTCTGATTGATATATTACCCTGTTTCTTGACATAATTAAATATTACTATAAAGGTATACACATTTTAACACGAAACATTAAGGTAATAATTTAAACAAACTCGAATACTCGAACGTGTCCTTGGGCAGAATTATGTTGAGGCGCTCCTGCTACCAAAGTTTCTCCATCAGAGGATAAAGACACAGACCAGCCAAATTTATCACCTGCTACCGCTCCATCTATATCAGCACCTCGTTTATCCCATTGGCTTGTTCCTGCATTCCATTCGTAAACTTGAACATGACCAGCGCTACTATTATGTTCTGGAGCCCCAACGGCGACCTTATTACCATTTGAAGAAATTGAAAGAGCTGTTCCAAATTCATCTCCAGCAACAGCACCATTTATATCAGCGCCACGTTGATCCCATGTTCCACCTCCAGCATTCCAATCGTAAACACGAACATGTCCAGTGCTGCTATTATTAATTGGCGCTCCTACCGCCAAAGTATTGCCATCATCAGAAAGAGATACTGACCATCCAGACTTATCACCTACCGCCTCTCCATCAATATCAGGTCCACGCTGATCCCATGTTTCACCTCCAGCGTTCCAATCATAAACGCGAACATGACCCCTACTACTACCATTAACTGGCGCTCCTACAGCCAAAACATTACCATCGGAAGACAAGGACACCGACCAACCAAATTCATCATTAGATGCTTCGCCAACAATATCAGCACCTCGTTTATCCCATTGGCTTGTTCCTGCATTCCATTCGTGAACTTGAACCTTTCCTGATAAACTATTTTCTCTTGCCTCTACTGGGTTCCTGCAAGGAGCTCCAGCAGCAACTACATTTCCATTAGAAGAAATAGATATAGAAGAGCCTAAATAAACTTTTCTAGTACCACCAAAAACCTCGCTCCCTATATCGGACCAAGTAGAACTTCCTCCCCCAGTATAATTAAGTTCAGAAACACGGAAAGATCCGTGATCAACGTTCTCGGAACCAGCACCGTTATCTTTATCTATAATTCCAACAGCAGCTCTAGGATCTTGTGCATCAACCGTAGCTAAAGAAACTGAATATCCACACTCATCATTAGTAAGCGGTGAATCATCAACGTTATTCAACAATTCCCAATCACCCAGAACAGCATTGTTATACCTCCAACCCTCTGCTCTACCTCTATTAGTACCCCCCAGAGGAGCTTTTGGCGCTCCAGCAATAAAATACTTATTTGTATTGTTTTCAGAAAAAGAAACAGAAAACCCAAATTGTTCACTAGCATTAACACCATCTATATCAGCCCCTAATTGTTGCCAATCTGAAGATGCTGGATCTTGACTTGTGTCATTGACTGTTACACCGCTAGATGAGGAAATCGTTGTTCCATTTATTGAGCCTGTTTTAACCACAAAAAAGAATTGTTCTACACCCTCTGTCGTAGAATCCGCATCTGGCGTAATAGAAAAGCTTCCAGTATTACTGGTTAATGGAAAAGACCCATTACTTGTTGAAAAATCTCCAGCATTAGATGTGACAACCCAATAAAGAGTTTGATCAGCAACGTTTGCCGTATTAAATGTTACATTAAGCGCTGAACCTTCGTCAACATTACTGTTATAAACTAGGCTATAAGTTGGAGTTTTATCAACAATAGTAATTGGTGTATCGGTTGTTTCCACTATGGTTCCCCCTATTGATCCAGTTCTTATCTGAATATTAAAAGTGTCAGAATCTACATTTGCATCTAAAGTAGGAGTTACACCGAAGCTCCCAGTATTGCTTGTTATTACAAAACTACCACTACTTGTGGAAAATTCAGAAGCGTTTGTAACAGTCCAATACAAAGTTGTTGAGTCCGCTACGTTTGTAGTATTAACTGTAACGTTAAGAGCAACTCCTTCGTCTATGGAACTGGAAGCTGGTACAACATTATAGCTTGGAGGATTAGCAATGTCATTTATAGTTATGGAGTCCGATGTGGCAACTACAGTGCCTCCTACTGAACCAGTTCTTATAACAAAAGTAAAAGTTTCTCCTGGATCGCTAATTCCATCGGCTGTTATAAGTATTGAAAATGTACCCTGATCGCCTGTTAAAGAAAAACTTCCACTAGAAACATCAATATCATTAGTCTCTGTTGAAGACCAGTAAAGAGTTTGGTCCGCTACGTTTGTTGTATCCACCGTTACAGATAAAGAAGAACCTTCATCTACAGAAGAATTAGCTGTTATAGTATAAGTTGGGGTTTTGTCGTTTATAGTAATCGTCTTACTTTCAACCATTGTTCCGCTTGTTGACCCTTTTCTTATCTGTATGTCGAATGTTTCA
>TARA_B110000285_G_scaffold144139_1_pt1 | contig 11209 bp, 6 predicted proteins | sample TARA_B110000285 | Tara Oceans TARA_B110000285 (sample SAMEA4397756) | marine metagenome | biome: Polar Biome; feature: [SRF] surface water layer (ENVO:00010504); material: water (ENVO:00002006), including particulate matter (ENVO:01000060) such as... | depth 5 m
AATATTTTGAAGCAATATTTTGAAGCAATATTTACAAGATAAAAATATTTGTAGATGCTAAATTTTTATTATGTACTATATTATTTTTTTCACACCATTGAGTAGATTTTTGAATATTATTTTTCTTCAATGTTTCTATTTTTTCATTTTTATTCTTACAAGAAATTAAATTTAACGTAGTATTGATATTTTCAATTTGTTGTTGTCCGAAAATAGCATTGTATTCTTCGATTTTGTTTAAATAGAAATAATCCAAATTATCTTGTAATATTCCAGAAATAAATTCAGATGTTTTTAGTGTATCATATTTCCGAATAATATTATTGATTAATTTGTCAGGATATTTCTTAAACCCCTTACATACTATGTATTTCTCAGAATTAGCCAATCTACTTGTATTTGGTTTTACTATATATACCTGTTTATATAACGACGACAGTAGATACATGATATCGCATGTTGTTTTTGTAAAAATATCAAAAATCTTTAAGATAAAATGACCACCTACTTTTTGCATAGAAATTGCAAAACTAACTTGTGCTAATAATAAGTTAGTAGCCAATATTTCTTGCTGATTAAAATCAATGGAAAAATCAAACCCACCGTCCGCTGTAATAATGTCCATTGAATTTTTGTATTTATCGTTACAATATTTCAAATTATCTACTTCCATTAAATCACCTGTACCCGTTACACCGCGCTCTATTTCTACATTTTTATGAGTTTCCAAAAAATGATTCGATTTTTTCCACCCAGGAACATTGGGATCCTCATCCATTAATGTCATGCCATAATATTTATCGCTATCGTTTTGTCGTAAATGTTGTGTCGCTTCAATAAATCCACCAGGTCCTTCTGCTAAATGAAATGTATTGATTGTTTTTTCGCCAAATTCGTTGAACAAACGAAACATATTAACCATTTCTACCATTTTATAGAACGAACGAGACAATGGTTTCATTTTACTAACAGAACATTTTGTATTTGGAATGACTGTATGAATAAATTCATATGGATTTGTATAACGTTTCGTGTAATCCCAACTGTCGTAATTCTCGTCAATTTGTTTTTTTACATTATTTAAATAACTGTTTAATGTCAAACTGACATAGAGTTTATCCTTTTCGTTTGATTGTATATTAATATTTTCTATATTATGATGAATTTCTGGTAATAAAAAATAACTCATTATGATATTAATATACTGTAAATATATTTATGTTGTTTTTATAATTATACACTAAATCAGATTCATTTCGTGTAGAGAATGATGACGTTTTATTTTTTGTTCTTTTTACTAGTCTTGGTACTACTCTTGGTATTAGTCTTGGTACTAGTCTTGGTACTAGTCTTAGTCTTAGTCTTAGCACTAATTGGTTTATTTGTATCATTGTTATTTTCTACGCTTTCTACGCTTTCTACGCTTTCTTTGCTAGATTGTGCCAATACAAGTCGCTTTTTTAATTTTTTTGGCGCCTTTACAGGTTGTAGTTGTTTCTCTATTTCACCAGCGTCTTCATCTGCTTCATCTTCTTCTGCTTTGTTCAATTGTTCTTGGAATTTGGAACTACCCACCATTGTGTTATAAACAGAACGCGCATCTACATTTCTAATTTTCTTATATATAAAGTAGTTGTTATAGAAGGATATCTGTTTTTCTTTAGGTGTCATTTTCAAAGCATCACCATAATCGTTTCTCTTTTTGGGGAATTTGTTGATTTCTTGTTCCATTAGACCATATAACTGTTGAAAAGAACCTACACTATTAGGAATACCGATTTCACTACACTCATCCTTTGACAATAATACAAAACCATAATTCTCCATTATTCTATTTAAATAATCAAAATTAACCAAATATTCGCGAAATGTTTTATTAATGGTCTCTTGAAATACATCAATAGCATATCCCAACGATGTTTCATCATTGTCGAAGGTGTCCTTTTCATAACCTTTTGTAACTTGCCATATTTTTGTATCATCTTCCAAAATAGAAGCACTTTCACCTGCTGTTTTTCCACGCAATAAGTCAAATATAGCAGTACCGTCGTAACAATCTCCGATAAAATATCCATTTACTTTTGTACATTCGCTGACGTTTCTTAGGAAGTTATTAAGCGTCTTTTTATTTTCAAAGAAGTAGTGAATGGCAAACTGACATGAACTGATATTAAATCCTTCTGAAGCCTTACCATATTGTTTATATACGCCAAGACCTAGTTTATCCTTCTCTTTTGGACCTTCGCCAAATACTGCATTTGTAATTTGTTTTGCCTTGTCACTATATAGAGCATCACCTTCTTTAATATTAAAAGACGAATTCCCATGAACAAACAATGCACTTGGCATCACCTTTAATGTTTTGCGATAATTTAAATATCTAGCACATGCTCCATCAATGCGATTTTCAATATTATCTTTGGAAATATCTATTCCAAATACAAATGACAATTTTGCTGAGATCCACTTGGGAAAATCACCCCCTTTTCCAACAGCATAATCAATCAAAGTATTTCCTTTTTTTGATACACTCGTAATTAACATTTTTTTAACATATTGATTATGAAAATCTCTTAACCCCCTAGTAGAGGATTTACTGGATACACGATTATAATATACATCATCATCACCCAATTCATCCGGAATATTTTCTCCAGTACGTATCATTTCTTCTGTAATTGGGTTATGAATGGAATGCCAATTATCGTTGGCTACGTGATACGCATTACCATATTGAGGAAATCCCTTTTTATACTCTTCTGTCTTGTCGTAACGAACGCGTAGAGGAACCCATCTCCATTTATTTTCACGAGTGAAATCATATCTGAACTCAACAATCACACCATCACCAAACACTTCGTTTTCCTCCGTGATTAATTGCTTATTTCCACTCTCGTCGGATTGTAGCATGATATTACATATATTTGCATCAGGATCCGATGGATTTGTTGGATAAAATGGCATAGGTTTATAACTATCTTCGCGTCTATCACCAAATTGGTTATTTTCAAAACTAGGTAATTTATCATTAATCACATCACCACATGGATTCGTATATCCGTGTTTCTTCTCATCAAATCCGACACGCATAATTAACGTTTTATATTGGGATAATTGCTCATATGCCGATGTATTGGTTCCTTCTTGGAAAATATTGCCGATAAAATCTTCACTCCCATTAACGTCTTTTTTTGTAGTAATCAAGAAATCAATGGTATTGAATTCAGGTGGTTTCCATTTGAATGAGTGAGCCCAGCTAGGTTTATTTAGAGGACCAGCTTCTCCAGCTTTGTCCGCAGCAACACCGAAATAGGCTGGTGTAAAGATTAACCCATCTACTTCGTATTCATATAGACCTTGTTTTTGTTGGTCAATGATGGTATTACAACATTGAAAGATACTCAAATTCTTACTTTCTGCTTTGAAATTTTTATGCTCGATACGAATAGGCGATGGTTTATCTGAAACCGACGACGTTGCGGACAAATTTTTGATAATATTCGTTAAAACAGGCAATCGATATTTTGTTAGAATCGGTTCTTTCTCTCCTTCCTCTGTTGGAGGAGGGATGAAAGAATTTGCACGAACATCCTTTTTATTAACAATATAGACATCAAACGCAGCATAGAGATTAATAAATTCACCCTTTTTGTTATGTAAAATATGCTCACCGTCCAATATTGTTTCAAACAAATCAACATTATTGGTAACTGCGCCTGTAAATTGAACATTCATATTCGTATCAATCAAATAGATTTTTCCACCCTTGTTAATATAAAGCAACTTTCTCATACCATCGGCCTTCTCAGTGACTGTATAATTGTTGCGAATGTTTGGTATAATTGCGTCATCATTAATAGGTGCTATATTGTTCATTTGTAGAGTAGATGATGATGGACCTAAATACATTTTGGGTTTCATTCTCATTCTGTCGTGGTATTCTTTGCCATATACTAATTTCAAATACTGATCACCTACTGTTCGAATTTCGTTGTACGGTACAGGATAATTTGTATTTTGTAGTCCTGACAGAACATATATAATTGATTTTCTTAACGCCTTGGACAATGTTCTGCTATCTGAATAATTGGTTCCAGCGCCGACTTTATTATTTAAAATTTCCAATTCTATTTCATATTTTTCCACGTTATCAAATACTTTGGCTGCTTGAATAGTATATTCAGGTCTAGGTACAAATCGTTTTCTTCCTCGAAACTCTTTTTCTTCCATTTCACCTTCCTTTACAATACTCAAATCAAATCGAATAGGTAAATCCTTATGAACAAATGAAGTACGATTTAAATAACGAAACGATGTTTTTTTATACTCGGACCAAGAAGAGATGATGCTTTCTGCAAACGCACCGTGGGCAGGAACTAGTTTCTCTGTTTGAAAAGAGGCGCGCAAGTTGAAATCGTCTATATCGACAGGATATACCGGATTACCATCTACCTTTGCATATTGTTTTTGTGTAAAAGTCGGAAATGTTTTGTCAAGCGAATTCGTTTCACAATATTGTTGAATTTGATGAATACCGTTTAGTTCGACGCGTACGTTTGACTCTTTTGTTCGACCGGTTTTCTTGTCTAAGAATTCACTTTGCATTTTCAATGTATATGCATTGACATCCATTAATTCGAATCCAGATGATTTTAGTTTTTGAATTACGTTGTCGAAATCAATTTTGGAAATTCTTTTTATTCCACGTGTTCCAAAACGAATTTCAAATTCAGGTACGCCATCACTTAATCTAACAACATTTTCTAAATATTTATTAACAATATTATCAAATTGCTGTTGGGAATTTAATTCCGGCATTGTGTATATATACTTGAACATATTATTTTAAATACGTTTTCAATTTTAATTTTAATTGTTCTTATTTTAGTGATTTTTTCAATCAATACAACTTATAATTTACTCAATATTTTTTCATACATTTTAGGTTTCGTCATGTCTGATGATTCAATATGTAATCTTTTACAAATGTCTTTCAGCTCACTCGCCTTGTAACTCGATACTGCCTTCAAAGGCTTGTCTAAATTCTCCAACTTCCAATAATTTTCTCTATAGTACTCCACTTTTTCAATTGGTATTTTCTGCTTTAATCCAAAGCGACCCTCTACTTTTTCAATGAGATAAATTGGCTTTTCACTGTTTGTCATAATTTCATAGTATTTTTTATTATCGATATAAAAAACATTTATATCCTTCAAATGACATAGTGCCTTGATAGATGCCATTGTAATAGTCTTCGCGTTTGCCAATTCGTCTTCAACTACGTTTCTACTTACTTTAATCGGTTTAAATAGTTCCTTTCTTCCGCGAAAGACTTCGATCCATTTATATTTTGTTTCTTTTTCCAAAGTAAAAAAATTAGTAAGCATGTCGTATTCTATTTGACCATGTAATATAATATATAGGCACCAAAATAGCTGGTCTCGTTGTTTTGGGAAAAAAATATCATTATCGGTTGCAATATTTTTTTTCGGAGCAACCATTGTAGGTTTTCGAGTATTTTCTTCGTTCCTTATTATGCTAATATTAGACATATTTTTTAATGTTAGCATATATTTATTTACTCCATCTATCACGTCGTTAGAGTTCTGCATTTAATGTAATAGACGCGGTATCTTTATTATCTTTAAAAAATGTATTAGACAGCAAACTCTTCTGTTGTTCGATTTCACCCAACTGCGTCTCTTGTTTCTCTACATATTCCAAATATTTATCTAACTCAAAAATTACTTTGTCACTTAAACTAGACAAATTGATAAATACGCCATTTTTGTTTTCATTCAGAGTTGTATTGTCAGAAATTTTCAATAACTTGAGAATTTCTACTTGATGAAACTTGTTTAAATTCTCAATACGTTCTTTTATAGTATTCAATTCACTACTCATTATATGATAAATAAGAATGCTTTTAAATGTTTTCCGAAATAACTAATCTTGGCTTCTTCTTCATTTTATCTATTTTTATTTTATCCGTTTTAGGTTCTACTATTTCACCAATTACACTCACTTGCTCATCGTTTAATTCATATCTTTGACCAATAACACGAACTGTAATCTCGTCATTCTCATTCACCGTATTGAAATATTTATTATTGTAATGGTGATCTCTGCTAACATAGACAACAACAGGTGATTTTTCTTCGCTTGTTGCTCCTGCTCCTGCTCCTGCTCCTGCTCCTCCTCCAATTACAGCACGAATTCCTGCCTGTGTCTTGTTTTTCACGTTACATTTAATAAGCATTCCTTCGACAGGACAACATACTAAACATTCGAAAACGACATCGAATTCGACCTTGTTCTCAAATAAAACACCACTTGAATATGTTAATACTTTTGTGGAATTGAATTTTACAAATCCCTCGATTGTGCATTTTCCTTCTATATCTCTCTTTACCGACTTTTCAAGCACTTCCTTAATATTCTTACCTATGTTATTAAATGATACCTGAATCTTACGCGATAGAAGTGTGTTCATATAAACACCAACCTCTCTCTTTTTACGAAAATCTTTTTTGACTTTGGATATCTCCATTATTACTATATTATAAGAAATTAATCTTTAATTATATTATTCAATTTTTAATTAAATTCATCATAAAAATAGAATTTCATTTCATATCTTATATTGTTTTATTTTTATTGAAATGATAGTTTTTCAATACCATTTATTATCATCTCGCTAGGTGTTACAAACCATCTTTTGTTGTTCTTGGATGTTTTATCAAAATAGCGCAAATACATCTCTTGTAACACGCAAAATTCTATTTTGTTTCTGCCTTTTGTATTCTCTGATGAATATACAGTATCGTCTATAATCTCGTTTAACAACTTGATGGTTTCGGATTTCCCTGCTTGGTCGCATCTAGCACCCTTGCTTCGCTTATCATCCAAATTCTTTACCTTGAAAATATTATAATCCTTCTTAAACATGGTTATAAACCCTACAAGTGTATTGTAATTGGTCAGTGGTATAACGAGTTTTTTTAATTCTGGTACTAAATCAGTATAATCTTCTTGTTGTCCTGACTTCCACTCCTCATTACCTTTTACCAGTAAATGCTGTTTGTTGTCTTTGGGCAATATGATACCTATAATACCTTTGTTATCTAACATCAGGTCATCATAATATTTCTTAATTTCTTGTTCAAAATCCGTTAATTCGTCTTGTTTAAAATAAATATAGGTTAATACTTCTTTCGTGTCTTCAAATATCAAATAGTCTAAAATATGTGAAACAATAAATTGCTTGTAATCATCGTCACTCATTTCCATGTTCTTAAAAGCATTTGTGTTTTTTAATACTGCTACAAAACTGTACCAATCGTCTTCGCCTCGTTTTATTTTTGCTATATCACTCATAGATGTATTATATTTCTCTCTACAATCTTCGATTATTTTGGTTCCAGTATTTTTAATAGGTTCATCTTTGTTGTTTTTCAAATCGAGTTTGTCTTTACTCAATGGAATTACAGGTTCTTCTTTTTTCATTTGAATCGGTACAATAATTTCCTTATGTTTATAATCAATTGGATTTCTTCTATCAAATACGCTGATGTTTTCATTGTTCAATTCTATTGGTTGAAATAAATAATATTCTTCAATATTGACCAAATGACCTAATCTCTCATATTTATCAGTTAAATACTCGTTTTGATCATCGATTAATACAGTCAAAGCAGCGTTTATCTGAATCAGTGGATAATTTTTGACCACATTTATTTCGCTTATCAATTTATCTTTTTTATAAAAGAACCTTTCTTTGAACAAATCGCGGATTCTCTGAATAATCTTGTCAGTGTTGATGATGATAAAACTTTCATCATATGTATCTAATTTGATGTCTGCTTCTGTTATTTTCTTGAATGGTTTGCATTTAAAATTACAAGTATCCATATAATCACACGAAACTGTATTGGCCTTGTCTCCTATAGGAAAGTCTATTACTTTTTTATTAGATAATTGTTGCTTCACAATCGTATTCATATTTTCTTCTGTAAAATTTGTCTGGTCGATATTTAATATACAATCTACAGATGATTCTTTTAATATCCTACTTACGCGACCTATCTGAACAGCTTTTAATTCAGCCAAACGATAAATATACAAATCGGCTGCTTCTTCTTCCGTATCGGTCATAATGGTTCCGTATAAAAATATTTCCACGTTACGGTCTTTAAATGGCAATTGTTTATGACTACAAGTTCTCACTGCACGGCCTATAATTTGCTCAATCAGACTTAAATTGTACCATGGCTCTAATATATGAACTTGTCTTAAATTTTTAAAATCAATACCTTCTGAACCAGTCATCGATATGATGACTATTTTTATTTTCTCTCCATTTTTATTATCTTCATCCGTTAGATTTTTTAAATCAAATACCTTGTCAGGTGATAGTGCCTTTTCACCAGTAATCATGGTATAAGTAGCAGGTGTAAAATCGTCTGGATTCTCCATTTCATCTTTTGTTAAAAATGTTTTCGCATCAATTGATTTATGAGGAGGTGTTTTGAATAAGTTGGATGTTTTTGTACCGAAACGTGTAAAACCCAATGATTCTAAAGCTAGAGCCATGGGTACGGCCCCACCATCAATAAACTGACTATAAATAAGTACAATACCGTCTGAATTGAGAATATTATCAGTGATGCTTTTGATTTTTGAACTATATTGTCCAATTTTATCTGGTGCAAAAAAATCACCGAAATCTTTATTTCTATATTCGAAATTTTTTCTAGTAGGTGGATTAGTCGTTTCCGTATATTTCATTGTTCTTTTTAAACCTTCACTTCCTAATAATATTTTAGTGTCAATGATTGGTTTTGCAACATCCAACATTTTATTTGGATAAACAATATTCAATGCTTGAAGTGGCTTTTGTAAAACAGTATAACCAAATGAGTCCATATTTTCAAAACTAGGCAAACCTGCTTTTGTTTTTCCAGCTTTTTCTTTGATTACAGAAAGAATGTAGTTGTATCCTTTTTCTTGAAATGCACCGCATACATTTACATAGACATCTAAATGTTCCAATGGTTGTACAATTGACTTTCCATTCAACTGTTTGGTCGGATAAGTCAATTGTTTAAATGTATTTCCAATCGAAAATAAAGAAGGGAAAATGCGATAAGGAAATGTATATGGATTTTCACCACGTACAAATGAAACATAACCGGTGGATTTTCGCCTCAATAATTCTTCTCCAGCATTTGTTCCATCTGGATTTATTAACAAATTTCCAGTTTTGTCAAAAACATCATTTATTTCAATAGTAGATCGCTGGTCGTTTAAATTCATTACATTGAGAAGCCAAACAATCTCCTTGTAACTATTGTACATGGGTGTGGCAGAGAGAAATAATAGTCTCAAATTATCTACGTATTTGACTAATTTGAATAATTCTTGCGCCACGCGTTTATCTTGTTTATCATCACTTATTCGAATATTATGAACTTCATCAATAATAACTAAACGATTGCTAAAATGTTTTTTTAACTTGCGTATCATCTCCGCCTTGCGTTTTTTTGGATCATCTTCATCCGAATCAGATTTTTTAACTATATAATTTGCAAATTCAATGTAACCGAGAAACAAATACGAGTTTTGAATAATGCTATTTATTTGTTTTATTACCTTCTCTTTTGACAACCCTTTCATATTCATTGGATTAATCTCTTTCAAATATTTGTTTCCAGTACATGCTCTTAAATTCCATAATCCATCTACTAATTTCAACTTTCTCTCATCGAATAATTGTAATTTAAAATTCTGCTGTACATTAGGAGAGGCAACAACAATAATACGTTGAGCAATTCCTAACTGTTTCAAGTAAGTTCGCATCTCTTCTGATACTGTAATTGCACTACATGTTTTGCCTGTTCCTAATCCATGATACAGCAACAAACTATTATAAGGCGTTTGAAAACTTAAAAAATTACGGACAAACAGTTGATGAGGTAAGAGTTCAAAGTCGGCTTCACATAATTTTTTTGCCTCTTCTTCTATGTCGTAAATAGTACCATCATATTTTGTTTCATTAAACTCCTTTTTTTCTGCTATTTTTATGTTAAAGTCAATATCATCTAGTGATGGATATAAATTAGAAAACTGGTTTTCATGTTCAGAAATATATGTTTGGTTTAAAATCTCCTTATTCTTTAAAAAAGTATTGTAATCAACGTCGTCTAAATCAATCTTTTCAAAATTCTCATTGAAAACGGATTCGATGTTCTCTTCTGTTAAAGATGGAATGTCTTTTTTTATTCTTAATTTTACCGGTTTTCTCTTTTTTTGTTTTTCCATAACACTTATATATTACTAATATAATGTATAACTATTAATATATTTTTGTTTTATTTAATATAACTGGTAATTTTTTAATACATTACTTAATTTACTTAGAATATTCACCTTTTCTACATTATAAGGCCGAATATACTTTATACATTCATCAAACTGTAACCATTTCATGTCGCTCACTTCTGTTTCTTGGTACATATGGCTTGGTTTTACATTTGAATCAATATGACCTACAAAATATTTATGTTTATAGGATTTCATATTCGATCCTGTAAATATTTCTTCATATGGAATTATATTTTGAACTAAATGAACATTTGCTCTTAAAAATCCAGTTTCTTCTTCAAATTCACGTAAAGCACAACTCAAATCTTTCTCCTGATAGTTACGTCTCCCTTTCGGAAATCCCCATTCTGTATCTTTCCAAGTGGATTGACTTTCTGCAATAATTGTCTCTAAATTATATGCTACTTTTGTTTCAATTCCTGATTTCAATGCATCGAATTTATCCCTTGATATACGTTCTTCACCTCTGTATTGAATACCTATTTGCTCTCCCCATAAATATGTCCATAATTCTTCAAATGTAGCATTTTTTATTAACTCTCTTTCGTAATTCGACATTTCATTAAATATATTTATCAAATATTCATAATTATGAAGCGGATACTTACCGCGCATAAATTCAACAAATCCTAAACTATGCTTACGCTTAATCATCAAAAACTGAATTTTATTTTCATACATCCTAAATATAATCATACCAATACTTGTTATGGGATGCTTACACATATGAAATACATGACCACCCTTTCCACAATTATTACAAAAATTATATGATTTATTAGTATTCATAGTATTCATAGTATTCATAGTATTCATAGTATTCATA
>TARA_B110000285_G_C15142505_1_pt1 | contig 11190 bp, 8 predicted proteins | sample TARA_B110000285 | Tara Oceans TARA_B110000285 (sample SAMEA4397756) | marine metagenome | biome: Polar Biome; feature: [SRF] surface water layer (ENVO:00010504); material: water (ENVO:00002006), including particulate matter (ENVO:01000060) such as... | depth 5 m
TATTCTAGCAAAGCAAATACGCTTGATGAGATTAGTAACACACTCAAGAGTCCAAAAGATATTTTGAAAGCTGTGAATGACCTCATCACGAAGAACAAGGATCTGTGCAAAGAACTAGACCAATTCCAAAAAGAAAAAGCGAAGTCGATGAAGCTTCATCTAAAAACACATATCGCACCATATAATGGAGTTAATCTTTTAAGTGAAATTATTGATTTGGATGGCGCATCTATTCAGGACATTTTATTCCAATTAAAAGGGGAAGTAAAGGACTTCGTTGGAATAATTGGAGGAAAAGAAGGCGACAAATGTACTTTAAGCATCATTGCTTCAGATAATATTGTTGCTGATAAAGACTTTAATGCTGGAACGATCATTCGTGAAGTATCAAAACACATCCAAGGAGGTGGTGGCGGACAAGCTGCTTTTGCTAAGGCTGGAGGTAAAAATGCTGGCGGACTTAAAACTGCGATTGAAGCTGTAAAAGAGAAACTTTAATTCGTTTTTCTTCCAACTTTAATTTTAACGAAATCTAGTCCTTTATTAGTATAGTTAATGATTTCGGGTTCAAGCTTGAACAAGAATACGGGGAGTATGAATAATACGGTTCCTACCCCTATTTCTGCGGCAAATTGAATCCAAGGGTGTGCTATTAAATTTCCGACGAGAGTTCCTACAAAAAAAGTAAGAATAGCCAGTCCTATTATTATAAAATGACGGGCTTTAAAAGGATGAATTTTATAAATCTTCCAGACAAACACCAACCTTCCGATATTGTAAAAAATCATGGAAACAGCTGTTGAAATTGCAGCTCCGGCAATCCCCCACCATGGTATAAATAGTAAGTTCAACGAAAACACAGCAATTATAAGGAAGACAGTGAAAACCACTTCATACTTGTATTTCTTTGATGTTACAAATATGGAACCGTTCAGGCCAGAAAACATATCTATTAAACGCCCAATCATTAAGAAGAAAAACACCCATACCCCTTCTTTAAATTCTGGTTTAAAAAATGAAAATATTAAATCAATGTTCAACCAGATGACGAGAAACAAAGTCAGACCAATAAATAATGATACACCGCTAACTTTGACATAGAGCTCCTTTATTTTTTCCAGTTGACGATGGCGCCAATATTCTGCTATTAAAGGGGAACTTACTCGTATGATGGATCGGTATGGAACATCCAATGCACTTGCCATAAAAACAACGATAGCATAAACTCCAGTTGCTTCCAGTCCAATAAACTGAGCAATCATGATTATATCCAATGAATTAACAAGCACCTGTCCAAGCGTGTTCATATAACTAAAGGATGTAAACTGAATTAAGATTCGACGAAACCGTTTCGAAATTTTAATACTTGAAACCGACAAGTTTAACTCCCCTAAATACCATAGATAAAAGATCAATATCAGCGGTGGTACAATATAAATCAAACTGTGTGCAGCAACGAAAGTATCAAAATCAATAAAGTTGAACCATTTTAACAACAGAAACACCGTTAATGCTCCTCTCAACATAATATCTTGGGCGAATACCGAAACTACATTTTTATATAAGCTCTTTAGATAACCATCCAATAACTTGTAGAGAACAACAGATATGCCTATTGGAAGAACCCAGTAATAGTAAGGGATAAACAATGACGACTGTTCCAAATACATTGACTCAATACTCTCTTTGAACAAGAGATAAATGGAACTATAAAATACGGCACCGATTCCTGCTATTATAAGCATCAGGGGTAAAAAACCATGATGTCTTTTACCTTCATTTTTAAAAAAAGGAAAGAACTTCCAGGTAGTAGTAGCGGTTCCAAGGTTTGAAAGTTGAGCAAATAAAAGACCTATGGAAAGGATTAAACTTAAGAGACCAATTTCTTCCGTTTCTAAAATGATCAGAAAAAGTAGCCCCTTATTCAAATAGCCCAAGACTATTCCTACATAAGAAATTATCATTGTACGAAAAGCGTCTTTCTGAACTAAACCCATATTTTAACAAAGATAACTATTGAATAATAACCACCACAAAATTTTATAGAACAGAGTCTGTTTATCCTGAGCGATTCACTAAATTCGTATTAAAAACGGATGAAACGAGTTCTTATTATAGCTTATGGCTGGCCGCCTGCTGGTGGAATTGGAGTCTTGCGCTGTCTAAAGTTCGCTAAATACCTGCGAGAATTTGGCTGGGAACCTGTTGTTTTAACCGTTAAGAATCCGACGTATCAATTTTTGGATTACGAAAACCAAAAAGATGTTCCTGATGGAATTGAAATGCACTATGTTCCTTTTTGGGAACCAACAAGTTTGTTTAAAGTCGTTTCGGGTAGAAAAAAGAAGGAATCACTCCAAAATATTGTTACGAATTCAGGGAAAAAGCGCTCTATAATTGACAAGTTGGGGATGTGGGTTCGCGGAAATTTTTTCATTCCAGACGCCAGGAAAAATTGGATAAAACCCAGTGTCAAATATCTTAATGAATACCTAAAGTCAAATCAGGTGGATGCGATTCTTACAGATGGCCCTCCGCACACGAATACGGTGATTGGAATGCGTATTGCACAACAACACAACATTCCATGGCTTTCCGATTTTCAAGACCCTTGGACCCAGATAGACTACTATTCGGATCTCTATATAGGAAAGCGTGCAGACCGGATTCATAAAAAGTTGGAACAAGAAGTTTTTAAAACAGCAAAAAAGATAACAATTGCGAGTCCTTCTTGGAAAGTTGACTTAGAGTCAATTGGAGCCAAAAATGTTGATGTGATTTATTACGGTTACGATGAGGACGATTTCAATGGATTTAAGGAACTTGAAAAACCAAAATTTAAAATTTTCCATGCTGGATTACTCGGAAGCGATCGTAATCCGTCTGACTTTCTCGAAATCATCAAGGAGCTTATTGAAGAGGAGCCTGAATTAAGATCAATTATTGAAATTGTATTAGCAGGCGAAGTTGATTACGAAGTAAAACAGGTCATTGAAAGTAATAATTTAGCAGATATTACAGAGTATACAGGTATGATTCCACGGTCTCAAGTTTTTAACCATTATCAGGATTCTTCATTGTTGTTACTACCAATTAATCAAGCAGAGAACGCACAAGGTAGAATGCCAGGGAAGCTCTACGAATATTTAAGATCTAAAGTTAGCATTCTTGTATTCGGACCAGAAGTAAGTGATGTTAAGACTATAGTTGAGAACAAAAAACTAGGAAAATCTTTTAATTACAGCGGAAATAAAGAAGGGATGAAAGAGTACGTTCAATCTATATTAGAGGCATACAGAAACAAACATGATATCAACTTAAACGTTGATGTCTCGGAGTTTTCAAATAAAAATCAGACTAAAATCATTGCTCAATATTTAGATGAAATCTCAAAATAAAAAAATAGCCTACTGCTTCTTAGTAAGTAACGAGCCAAGGGATGCCTATATCCTTTTGCCATATATCTATTATTTAGAGAAATTCGAAAATTTTCATGTTCAAATCGAATTCATCTGGGACGCTCATATTATTCGAAAGAAACGACCTGATTTAGTCATTCTGCCTAATATACGAGGACACAATTTAAATTACGAAGTAGCTAAGTACTGCTCAGATAATGAGATTCTAGTTTATGCTAGCGACTCAGAAGGAAATTTCAATTCCGAGATAGATTATAATTTCTGGGGATATAATATTACAAAAGAACTGATCTGCCCTATTCAATTCACATGGAATAACAGAATTAAAAACTATTTAAATTCAGTACACAATATCGCAGAAAAAGATATCGTAGTTTCAGGAGCACCAGGATTCGATAAATATCAATACCTCACTTATAAGTCAAGAGAAGATATTATTTCGAAATACAACTTGAATCATTTCAATAAAGTTGTCGGCTATGCTGGCTGGGCTTTCGGGAAAATATACAACAAGGAGTTAAGTGATGTTCTTACTATTCTTGAAAAAAACCATGATGAAGGAGTAGCTTGGCTCACTGAACAACGAGATATTGTTGAGTCATGCTTAAAAACAGCTATCGAATCCAACCCAGATACGCTATTCATTCTGAAAAAACACCCAAGAGAGAATTTTGAATCAGACGGAAAAGACTCGCGTAATGAGATGAATCAACTTGTCAAGTATCCTAATGTTTTATATCTAAAAGACGAAGAGGAAATTCAGAATTTAATTGCCATTTCCGATCTTTGGATAGCTTTTGAAAGTACGTCAATTATGGAAGCATGGCTGCTCGGAATCCCAACTTTAATGATCAATGATGACTCTAACTTCACACGGTCAAAGATTCATGAAGGATCCATTGTAGCTCGAAATGAAGCTGAAACCAGTACGGCAATTAAAGAGTTATTCGATAAAAAGAATAAGAATTATTTCTTCCCTGAAGATGTTGTACAGAGACGTAATGAAATCTTCGACGATTCAATAGGATTCACCGATGGATTGAATCATTTGAGATGTGCCAAGGCGTTTAGTCCCTTTATTGCTTCCGCAGAAACAAAAGCTACTCAAGCCACTTTTCAGCCAAAGTTCTTTAGACTTTATTACTTACTTCACATAGGGAAGTATTTCTATATCCCTTGGCTTTTCAAGCGCCTCCCAAAATTCAAGAAAACGGTTTGGGTGTTTGAAAATTATTCATTGAAGAGAGTAAAAGAAATTCAAGGTGAAATCAATCAAAACCTTGATCACTTTTACGCATCGAATGATCTAAATAAAAAGATAAATACTGGAGAAATCTGGAATAAATTATAAACAACAATCTCCTCGATGTATGCAGATTTGGTATATTTGCGAGGAGCAACGTTAATTTCACTCATATGACAAATAAGTCCATTTTAATTACTGGAGGTACCGGATCTTTGGGAAAAGCATTAACCAAACATATTCTATCCAACTTTCCAGAGATCAAACGACTCGTCATATATTCAAGAGACGAACAAAAACAATTCGAGATGGAGCAAGAGTTCCCTCACCAAATTTACCCTCAAATAAGATATTTCATCGGTGATGTACGTGATCTAGAACGATTGGAACGTGCATTCACAGATATTGACTATGTCATACACGCAGCAGCCATGAAACATGTGCATATTGCTGAATACAATCCAGACGAATGTGTTAAAACAAATGTGAATGGCGCTCAAAATGTGATCAAAGCGGCGCTGAAAACAAATGTTCAAAATGTTGTTGCTCTTTCAACTGATAAGGCATGTGCACCGATCAACTTGTACGGAGCGACTAAACTTACATCAGATAAACTTTTCGTTGCTGCAAACAATATTAGAGGTAAGCAAAATATTAAATTTTCAGTTGTGCGTTACGGAAACGTGATGGGATCAAATGGTTCTGTAATTCCGTTCTTTATTAAGAAGAAGGCCACGGATGGAATTCTTCCAATTACTGTTGAATCAATGACCCGATTCAATATTTCTCTGCAAGGAGGAGTAGACATGGTAATGCACGCATTGGATACGGCCTGGGGAGGTGAAATTTTCGTGCCTAAAATCCCTTCATACAGAATTTTAGATGTTGCCGAAGCCGTTGGTCCTGAGTGTGAAAAACCAGTTATTGGAATTCGCCCTGGAGAAAAAATTCATGAGGAAATGATTACCGCTTCTGATTCGTTTTTTACTTATGACTTAGGAAAATACTACGTAATTCTTCCTCAAACTCCAATTTGGAATGTGAATGATTTTGCTTCTCATTTCAATGCTGAACAGGTTCCTGAGGGATTCTCATACAATTCTAATAACAATGCTAACTGGGAATCAGTAGAAAGCATTAGAGCACTTATAAAAGAGCACGTTGACCCTACATTCCAGGTATGATGAAACCGATTCCATACGGTAGACAAAATATCAATGATGAAGACGTAAAAGCCGTTGTAGAAACATTACATGCCGAGTACCTTACTCAAGGTCCTAAAATTCTAGAATTTGAAAATGCCTTCGCCAAGTATGTTGATTCGACATACGCTGTGGCGGTAAGTAATGGAACTGCAGCTCTACATCTTGCTGTAATGGCTTTGGGTATAGAAGCTGACGAATATGTCATTTGTACGCCTATCACCTTTGCTGCTTCGGTAAACTGCGTTAAATATTGCGGTGGCAAAATCTTATTCGCAGATATTGATCCGAAAACATACTTAATGGATCTTGATTCTGTTCGAGAGGTCCTTGCAAACAATAAAGACAAAAAAATTCGCGGCATAATTCCAGTTGATTTTGCCGGACGCGTTCCACAACTCGATGCCTTTAAAGAATTGGCCGATGAGCACAATTTATGGATTATCGAGGATGCATGTCATTCACCAGGTGGACATTTCATTGATAAAAATGAGAATCCGCAAAAAGCAGGAAACGGACAATTTGCCAACATTTCTATTTTTTCATTCCATCCCGTTAAGCATATCGCGACAGGAGAAGGCGGAATGATGACGACGAATGACCCAAAGTTGTACAAGCAGCTAATGGAGTTAAGAACGCATGGAATAACGCGAGATCAATCTACCTTTGAGAATTCGATCGATTTTGCGAATGGTAATAGTTCAGAACCACAAACCGACTATCCAGGTTGGTACATGGAAATGCATGAGCTAGGATACAACTATCGAATTACTGATATTCAATCAGCACTTGGGATTACACAATTAGCTAGAGCAGATGAGGGCTTAGAAAGAAGGAGGGAAATCGCTAAAAAATATGCGGATGGACTATCCAATTTATCTAGCGTTATTCATTCTTCTAATTTCATTGAAGGTCATGCATACCACCTTTATGTTCTAGAGGTAGAGAATCGCAGAGGATTGTACGATCATCTTCGAAAACATTCGATTTACGCACAGATTCATTATATTCCAGTTCACTTAATGCCTTATTACAAAAGTATGGGATGGAGAGAGGGTGATTTACTGCATGCTGAGAAATATTATTCAAGATGTATCAGTATTCCAATGTTCCCGACTTTAACTGATGACGAGCAGCATTTTGTCATAGAAACAATAAAGCAATTCTATTCGGAACGCGTTTAAGTGCAACTGAAATCCCTAATCAAAAGTTTTTGTGACGTTCTTGAATTTGTATGGCTTTTCATAACTCGAGAAATAAGTTCGGTCGTCTAATAATTTGAAATTCTCATCGAACACACTATTCAAAACCACACGAAAAGTATTTACAGATGTCATATTGGTGTACAACTGTTTTTTGCCATCTTGACTTAACAGGATAGCACTAAATATTTTACTTCTTTCTTTCGTGAATTTAGTACTGGGGTTTTCCCAGTTATCTCCATAGAATGCAGAACCATGATCTGCCTGTAATATTATAACCGCGTCACTATCTCTATTTAAAATCTTTTCTACAAGCCCTTCTACTTTTTTATTCAAATATGTCATTTGATCTAAATAGTAATTCCTTTCATCCAACTTCCATGAATTACTCAGCTTTAATTTCTGATTTATTTTACCTCCATTTTTATCAAACACATATGGAGGATGAGGGCAAACAATATGCGCAAAAACAAATTTAGGCTCTTTTATATTATCTAATTTGGCAATGTTATCCAGTGTATAAATAATATTTTTTCGATAGTTCTTTTGTGAACTTGAAAAGATCTCGATGAATGGGGAAAGAATTGTAGTATTTAGAAACATTAATGAGAATTCGTCAACCTTGCTTGAAGAAGTGTAATTGTAATCCGCATTTTCGTTACGATCTGTCCCACCCCAACCACTGCTAAAGTGAACATTCTTATATCCTTTCTCTGACAAGTACTGCATTACTTTACTTTCACGAATCATTTGAAATGGAACTCTTGTATTTTTTGATTCTGCACCCAGTTTCTTTTTCAAGTGATTGATGTACTTCATGTTGAGAGTAGAAGCAAGTGAGAGATGCGTAAGGACATAATTTGACCTTGCTTCTCGAGGAATATAAAATCCTTTATCCGTTAAAAATTTCTCAAACGCGCTGTTATCAAAATTGTGATAGTCTTTTAAGATTCCTGAATTTGCATAACCATCCATTACGATATAATAAATATCTGGATGCTTATCATTTTGTGTTGTCGCAGGTTCACCATGCTTTTTACCACTAGATATAGCAGTCTTTGGGTTTACAATATCTTGACTGTTTACAGAGCTCAAGTTGTGGTAAATGATGGAAACTGATATAATGGAAAACAAACAAACCGATAGTATTTTTAATATCCTAGCCGCTTTATTTAGTTGACGTTTTGCTTTAAGAATAAAAAAGAAACCAACTACGAATAATATTCCATAAAGCCCCAAAATCACGAAAGGCCTTAGATCAACAAATACCTCAATTAAGGCATCATACACATGACCAAACGAAAAGAACAATGCGATGACGAGAAAACTAAATAAAACAACCTTATTCGGTTCTTTGAAAATCAATTTTAGTAGAAGTAATAGTAAGAAGGTTAAGAGTAAGATTAGAAGTAAAAATGTATTCAGCTGCGAAAAAAACAACTCTTCAATGTTCTCATAATAAAACGACAACAAAGGGAATATCGAAAACAACAATGGATATATCATGTACCTATTGTTTCCTATCTTTTGAAGTCTCTCCGAGGAAATAAGCTTTAAGTGATGCTCTTTTACACTTAATTTAATTAACCAGTTCTTTCCAATTGAAAATACATTGTTCAAAGTCCAATAAATCACTAAAGCGGATGAAAGACTGTATAATAAAACCAAGAAGACCAAGGATATAAGCACCAACTGGATGCGCCCATTTTTATCTATTTTACTCGTGTATAAATATCCAGCATATAAGTTTGCTGCGGTCATTAAAAAGGGTAAAACATTAATCGTGAACCCTCGAATTGAGATCAACTCATCCGGTTTGGAAAGATCTTGAATTGGACCAAAAGAAAGTCCTTCGAGAGGTGCATACTCGAGTAACATCCAATAAGCAGCGAAGAAAAAGGGAACTTGAACTAACAATCCCAATAGACTCGTCAATGAATAGAAAGGAGAATAACTGTGTTGTTTATAGATTCTTCTTGTGTAATAGTACTTCTCTTGTTTATTCCTTACATCCTTGAGTTTATCGAGCGCAACCTGCATTTTGGATTTCCGCGCGACATCCTTACGTTGAAATAATTCGATCACCCAGTACAGAGGAAGCATAATGACTGTTACGCTTAAGCTTAAGAATACAATGGCCACTCCATAATTTGAAGTCAATCCATAAAAGAACTCTAATATATCCCTTAAAAAGTCAATTAAAAACATAATTAAATTTCTTTATATATGGATACTATCTGATCTGCAGCCGTTTTTCCTGCGCGTTGGAAATTGAAAATATGCTGATCAATAATTTCTTGACTAACTAATTTTTTGGAAGCCTCGTCAACCACTTTTGAAATCTCTTTTATTTCACTCGGATTTATGAAACCACCAACATCCTTAAGTAATTCTATTGCGGCAGATTTATTTTGTAAATCGGAAGATTCATACCCACCATCAGCCCAATCGAATTCAACAGCGACTACTGGTTTTTTATAGACGAAAGCCATATCAAATACCATCCCAGAGCTTATATCGCAAATTAATAGCTTTGAATTTCTGATCGCATTTTCCCCGCTTGTTTCCTTATCAATTGTCAAGTTCGAATTAGAACCAAATTCTGAAACTATTTCGTCCATTAGCCCCTTGTCCGAAATCCAAGATTGAGGATGAGGTCGAAAAATTACTTTGTGACCACTTTCCAGTAAATAATTAAGTATTTCTTTTCCTGATGATTTAAAAAAGGTTCGATCTCCCCAAGTTGGCGCAAGAAGTAATGCATCGCCAGAAATCATATCATCGGATTTGAATACATCATAGTAAGTACAACCAGTCTCGAATAATTGTTTTGGCTGTGTATTTCTTTCTTTTTCCAGATATCTTAGATTATCTATTTGCGCAGTGCTACTGCACAATACGGAATCAAAAAAGTCGAACGCAAATTTTTTGTAAGCGTGAATATCTGTTGGAGAATGGATAATGTGGCAATAATGGTCTACATTTTCCGAACGTCTCAAAGCGATAACATCCAGTTGAGGAGTAGTCATTACACAGATCTTTGCCTTCAATCGGTTTAAAGTAAAAATGGCTTGTTTGACATTCCCCAGATAGTGGGCTTCAACAAATTCAGATTCGAAAGACAATCCTTTATCCTCTTTGTCGGCAGAGAGATAAATAATTTTTTGTCCCTTTTTCACGAATTCCTCAATAACAGGTTGGTAAACGCGCCAGTATTGTTTGCCCTCGCTAAAAAAAACAATTTCACCAGAGAAGTCAACCAAATTTCCAGTGCCCCTCCCTAAAAACAAATAGGACAATCTATAAAAAAGGCCTTTTACAGAGAACAAGAGCGTCAGTACTATTCCCACAATAGTGCTTATGATTAGACTTCCAGTCCCTGGATCAATATATTGAATGATCATTAATTATCCTTTAACGGCTTTCTAGATATAATTCTAATAAAAGTTTCGTTCGTGTCTTTAAATGGTGCAAAACCACTTGCTTCCTTTGAAAATTCAATAATGAAACCCAATCGTTTTAGCTCCTCACAAAGGAAATTGAATTCAATGAATCTTCTGTAGTGATTGTCATGAATATAAGCATCATTTTCACCAGCTACCTTCTCCCCTTTTTCGTAAAGTTCATTCTTTTGCCCTCTAACTTCTATGCAAAACAAACCTCCTTCATTCAGGTTTTCATACACCCAATTTAAGGTCCAGTCTTGTTCTGTAGCATTTATTGAATGTAAAGTAAATCGGGAATAAACAATATCATAGTCTTTCTTACTTTCCAATTTGCTGAAATCGCCGCAGAAAAACGTTATTCCTTCAGAGGATTCATATTGACTTTTCAAAAAATCAATTTCTGACTCAGCTTGATCAACGGCTAAAACATTTAATCCATTTTTATGGAAAAAGGTACTATCTCTTCCATTACCACATCCTAACTCGATTAGATTTGCACCTTCTTTTACCTCATAATTTTCTAAAATGTGCTTAGCAAACATTGTGGGATCTCCAATAGTTCTTTGTTTTGAGTAAAAACTCTCCCAATATTCTTTATCCATTTAGTTAAGTATCAAGTTTAGAAAAAATCCGATTTGAGCGCTTTATTCTGTTAATATGGAATCTTTCATTATTAAG
>TARA_B110000285_G_scaffold137762_1_pt1 | contig 11168 bp, 6 predicted proteins | sample TARA_B110000285 | Tara Oceans TARA_B110000285 (sample SAMEA4397756) | marine metagenome | biome: Polar Biome; feature: [SRF] surface water layer (ENVO:00010504); material: water (ENVO:00002006), including particulate matter (ENVO:01000060) such as... | depth 5 m
TATTCCCCAGCGCTCTTGAAAATCTTTGATGAAATCCTCGTCAACGCAATCGACCGCAACTCCACATACCCCAAGAATGTCACCTCCATTTCCATCGATGTTGATAAAATTAACGGTTCAGTGACTATCGAGAACAACGGACCCATCGGTGGTGTCGGGGTTCGTATGCATGAGAAGGAGGGTATTTGGAATCCTGAATTAACATTTGGACATCTTCTCACAAGTACCAACTATGATGACTCTAAGAAGCGCATCGTTGGTGGTCGAAATGGGTATGGGGCTAAATTGACGAACATTTATTCTTCAAATTTTTCCATCGTCATAAAGGATCATGAGACTAAACAAACATACACACAAAAATGGTCCAACAATATGACCACGTGTGAACAACCCAAAATCAAGAAACATGCGGGTGCTACATCATCCGTTTCTATCACTTTCACCCCCGATTGGAAGAGGTTTGGGATGTCCAAGATGGATTTCCCAATTTATAAGATTTTCCAAAAGAGAGTCTGGGACGCGAACATATGCACAAGCCCTAATTGTAAGATTAAGTTCAATGGGGATGTACTCCCCAAACAAAACTTTGAGGTGTACGCCAAGATGCATCAAGGTGTCGGGGAAGTGTGTACATTTTCAAATGACCGTTGGTCCGTGTGTATTGGTCCATCCGAGAATGGCCTCGAACAGGTGTCTTTTGTAAACGGGATCTGTACAACCAAGGGTGGTACACATGTAGACCACGTGGCATCTTTGATTGCGAGTGGTGTCATTGAGGATATGGCAAAGAAGATTAAGTTGAAGCCCCAGCAAGTGAAGAACACCTTCAATATCTTTGTGAAGGCGATCCTAGAGAACCCAACGTTCTCGAGTCAGGTGAAATCTGAATGCACCCTCAAAGCCCAAGACTTTGGGAGTAAGTTTGAACCACCAAAGAACTTCATCAAGAATGTTCTCAAAACAGGTATCGGTGAGGAACTCACTGCTCTCTCAAAGTTCAAGGAGATGAAGGAACTCAAAAAGACTGATGGTGCGCGCAAGTCTAAAATTACTGGGATTCCCAAATTGGATGATGCCAACAAAGCTGGAACAGCCCAATCTTCTAAATGTACACTGATTGTGACGGAGGGTGATTCGGCAAAGACATTGGCTGTCGCCGGTCTCTCTGTGGTTGGTCGTGATCATTTTGGGGTATTCCCACTCCGTGGTAAGTGTAAGAATGTGAGGGATGTTTCAGTCTCCCAACTCACATCTAACCAGGAGTTTAATGATCTCAAGAAGATCTTGGGGCTTCAACAAGGTAAGGAGTACAAGGATGTCTCAGAGCTTCGTTATGGCCGTCTCATGATTATGACAGATGCCGATAATGATGGAAGCCACATCAAGGGTCTCATTCTCAACATGATCCATTACTTCTGGCCGAGTCTCCTCAAGTTCAACTTTGTTGTGAGTATGGTAACCCCCATCATCAAGGCATCCAAGGGGTCTGACTCAAAGTCATTCTACACCGATTCAGCATTCCGCACGTGGTATGGAGAGGGGAAGAATGGGTGGCGTATCAAATATTACAAGGGTCTCGGTACCTCCACATCTGCAGAGGCTCGGGAATACTTCAAGAAAATCCAAGAACTCACCGTGAAGTTTGATATGGATGTCATGACAGATGATTCTATTGTTCTCGCGTTTGACAAAAAGAAGGCTGATGCGCGTAAAACGTGGCTTCTTGAGAGTACCGCAAAAGATGCCACAGAGTTGGAAGTACCCTATGGACATGTCAAGCAACTCACTATCACCGACTTCATTTACAAGGATCTTGTGAATTTCAGTCTCGCTGATTTGAAGCGTTCGATCGCCCACGTTGCAGATGGTCTCAAACCGTCCCAAAGGAAGGTTATGTATTCGTGTTTCCAAAAGAATTTGACTGCCGAGATGAAGGTGGCCCAATTGGCTGCGTATGTCGCCGAAAAGAGTTCCTACCACCACGGTGAAGTATCCCTGGCAGATACGATCGTGAAGTTGGCGAATGACTATGTGGGTTCTAACAATATCAATCTACTTGAACCGTGTGGTCAATTTGGTACACGACTTATGGGGGGTAAGGATGCCTCACAAACGAGGTACATTTTTACACGGTTATCGAATCAGACTCGATCCATCTTCGATGCTAAGGATGACGCCATCCTCAACTATCTCGATGACGATGGGAGGTCTATCGAACCCGAGTTTTATATGCCAACCCTACCAATGGTTCTCGTGAATGGGACTGAAGGTATCGGTACAGGATTTAGTTGTTACGTTCCCCCATTTAACCCAAAGGATATTCGAGAAAACATTCTCAATCACATCACGGGTAAACCCATTCAAAAAATGAAACCATGGTTCAGGGGCTTCAAGGGGCGTGTGTTTGAGCAAGATGATACATGGATAACCGAAGGGGTTTGGAAAGTTATCAGTCGCACGATCAAAGTGTCTGAACTACCACCCGGGAGATGGACCCAGGATTACAAGGAGTATCTCGATACCCTAGTTGAAAAGAAGGTGATTGGGAATTACACAAATAACAGTACAACAGAAGACGTTGACTTTGTTATTCAGGAGTATACTGGTAAGGATATCATCAAAGATCTCAAGCTCCAAAAGACTGTTCGTACGACGAACATGCACCTATTTCACCCAACGAAGGGTATCCACAAATACCAAAGCCCGGAATTGATTCTATCAGATTTTATTGATCTCCGATGTGACTATTACAAAAAACGCAAAGCACATCTCATCGACGTACTCCAGACGAAGAGTGAAATGTATGACAACCGCGCAAAGTTTGTCACTATGGTTATCGAGGGGGGTCTCATTGTTTTTAAAAAGAAGAAACAAGAACTCGAGAGGGAAATGGCAACAATCTTTACAAAAATGGACGGGTCATATGACTACCTTCTGAATATTAGGACGGTGGAATACACGGAGGAACGTGTCGCAACCCTCCTCAAAGAGTTGAAGCAAACGAAAAAGGAACTCGAGGTCTTACGATCAACGACCCCGATGACCATGTGGGAAAATGATATTAAAAATATATAAACAATAGATAAGTATGGGTGAAGCTGCAAAGATTTCTCTCAAGGCTATTGGAAAGCAGGATACATATCTTCTTTCCAAAGACCCAGATGATTCATTCTTTAATTACAAAGATTTAATAAGACATTCAGAATTTAGAAAATATCATAGAAGTCGTAACGTAGTGAATCCTGGTCAGGTGCCTAAATGGCCACTTGGGCAGACCCTAAAAGTTGAATTCAACCCAACCAATATGGGTGACCTATTGAGTAACATGTGGTTGAGTATTACTCTACCTGGTATCACCGATGGTAATTACGCAGATCAAATTGGGAGACATATCTTAAAAAGTGTTACAATGTTTGTGGATGATATAGAAGTTGAGAAATTACATGATGATTGGGGGATTATCTATGATGAGCTTTATTTAGAAATGTCTGAAAAGGTGGCTAACCGATTCCTGGTAAATAGAAACCTTGGGTATGATGCATCTGTTGGGGCGGAGGTCTTTGCTAGGAGTAGCACAGAAGTTGTTGTACCCCTACACTTCTTCTTTTCACGGAAGTATGCGAGTGATGAACACCCCACCAATAAACCGAATCGTCCATATTTTCCTATATGCTCTATTTACAAACAAAAGATTGTGTTTGAATTGGAATTCCATAACCAAGAATTTTTCACAAATACCACAGATACTCTCGAATTACAATCTTTCAATCTCGTCACAGAGGAAATTACATTGAGTGGTGAAGAACGGCAATACTTTGCTTCTAAACCTCACACCCTAACTACCGACCTTGTTAAAAAACACCCGGTCATCACAAGTGAGTTAAACAATGACAGTATAAAGAACAATCTTGTTCCATCTATACCAGTGAAGTGTTTTCATTGGTTCTTGAGAAATCAGAAGTTTGAGAATGCTGCGAGGAGTGTAGGTCTCGAACCAACCCTATTGGGGAAGATCATAGATGGTACAGCGGGTGAAGATAAATTTGGTAGAGCTGTGTCTATTTCTGGGGATGGAACCCGTTTGGCTATTGGTGGATCCCTAAATGACGCGGCTACAGAGGATACAACAGCCAATAGGGGTCATGTAAAAATATATGAATACAATGCAACTACCAGTTTGTGGGTCCAATTGGGTTCGGATATCGTGGGTACAACTGATCTAGATCAACTTGGGTTTTCCGTTTCCCTCTCAAATAATGGATCCCGTGTAGCGATTGGGTCTCCCCATAGTGCTTCAAATAAAGGTCACGTGGAAGTATATGACTACAGTGTGGGAAGTGGTTGGACACAAACGGGGAGTGATATCGTTGGTGCGACTGCCGGTATGCGGTATGGATACTCAGTAGATCTTTCTAGTGATGGTACCCACGTAGCTGTGGGTGCTCCATTTGATGACACCACTGCCACTGATTCTGGTCTTGTGAATGTGTATAAATATGCATCTAACTCGTGGACGAAGGTTGGTGCTGATATTGTTGGTGCCGCCACTCTACACAAATTGGGTACATCCGTTTCCCTTTCTAGTAATGGAATTATATTGGCAGTGGGAATTCCTGGAAATGGACAAGGTAGTGTCAAGTCATATGCACTAAGTAGTGGGAGTTGGGTAGCACGTGGATCGGAATTAATTGGGGAGGCTACCAGTGATAAGTTCGGTACATCTGTGTCATTATCCAGTAATGGTGCTAGGTTAGTTATAGGTGCCCCCGAAAACGGCACTGCTGGACATATCCGAATTTTCAGTTACAGTGGTAGTGCTTGGAGTCAAATGGGTACTGACATTGATGGTGCAGCTGCCGGGGATAAATTTGGTACATCTGTGTCATTCTCCGGTGACGGGACGAGGGTAGCTGTGGGTTCACCGGGATCTTCTTTTGGGGACGTGAAAGTGTATGTGTATAAAAATACTACATGGACTAAACTTGGTGAAACTCTCATTGGTGGTATAACAGGTGATAAATTCGGGTCATCTGTATCTCTTTCAACGACCGGATTGAGAATAGGGGTTGGACCCGATGTGACGACTGGTGACACTAGGGGTTATGCATACGCGTACGCTCTACAGACAAGTGAGGAGGAAAAGTTTCTCATGCACAATCGTTTCAACTTCTCTTCTAGTGAAAACTTTGATGAGAACACTACATTTTTCAATCCAGTGTTAGATACTGCACAATTTTTCATTTATGGAAACAAATTACCAAACGTTTCCAATACAAATCACAATTACTTCAAATATCTCGTCCCCCATAGGAATAGATTAGCTCGACCAATCAGGAATATTTATACATATAGCTTCTCGATGAATCCAATTAATGTGGAGCCCTCGGGAAACTTGGATTTCAGTAGTATAGAATCGGATAAAACCGTCTTTGAGGTGAAACTTGATACTACGAAGGTTGATATTACAAAAGACATATACACTCTACAAATGTATTACACTGGGTATTATACATTTAACTTTGAGAATGGATTCATGTCTGCCTCTTACTAAAGAGGGACCCCTTGTTAGTGCTAATATAATCAATAATATTGTTCTTGATACACCATTTGATGAAATTCAGCTGTGCCAGCGTTGTATGAATTTCTTGAGATGTCCCCGGTACGACGTATGGAAACTTTGCAGATCTGCAAAAGGGGTCAAACAGTTTTTTACTGTAACCATCCAAACTCGACTTATATGCACAATGAACGGTAAACAATTTACCGTCAGTGGTCGTGTACGTTGTGTTATTTTTTTTAGCGTAATTCGTGATAAACCATTCAAGGTTTCTCAGTGAAATACCGGTTGTTTTATCTAAAATGTTTAAAAGTTTAGTTCTATTCTTCTCTTCGTTATAAAAGTTGTTGATTGATGATAGTAGAATATCTGATTTACTCATTAGTAAATAATGAATTCATATCTCTAAATACATTTGAACGAATACAAGCTGGACAATCTGGAACAAAAACGCGATCGGGACCATGGGTATGGGAATTCATACTGGAAACGTCTCTTTGACGAATAATCCTCCCTTGGGACACATGTTTTCCACAATATCCTTCATGAAGTCCCTTGAATGTGCATCTATGACCATCAGATTTAGTACCCTTACATGTCAATCCAGTGTAAACGTCGGGTACATCTCTAAGTAGCAGGTCGAGAGATATACCATGTTTTTTTGAGACGATTTCTGCATATTCGTTCACGATCTCGCTTATACGCAGTTTCAGTTCTTCATCGAATATGTGCATAATTTTATCATACGACGTCATTGCTTACTTCTATCTTGTTCGTATTTTTTAAATAGGTCTTCAATAGAATTAGCCTTCTCTAAATTAGACTTTAACCGTTGTTTAAGTTCTACGATTGTACCGTCAGATGCGAGGTTTCGATTTTTACACTCCTCCACAAGTTCACCCTTTTTCATACCACTAAATGTCGGTTCTTTCTTCTTTTTTGGGGGTTGATGTTGATTGATGATTTCACCGAATATTTCATCTTTCGTGTTTTCAAATAGGGGGTCTAGAAGATCACACACCGGGTTTAAAAACTTATTCTCGAAATAGTAGTGATAGTCTACTGGAATTTCATTTTCCGCAACGTATACGGGATCCTCTGATTTTTCGAAAGCTTTGGCTTTGGGATCACCCGTCTTTGTCAATATGTAAGGAACGCGGTCACCAGATTGTGGTTCAGACCCAGGTTTCCTCTCACGCATTTTACGAACCACTTGGACGTGTGCCTGGTTAATGTCATCAATTTGGGAACTCATAATCGATACTGGTACACCATTAACCTTGTAAGTGTCCGATAGACCTTGACTCAATATCAATTTTTCATTGGGTATATCACCAGATAATAACTCTATCGCACGCTCCCTCGCAAGTTCGAGGGGTGGTCCAGGGTCATTTGATGTCAATATAACATCTAGCAATTCCTTACACACTTCCCTCACGTGGGGTGTATTATCACGACGAACAACTTGGAGACCCTTGATGTCGATATAGTCCATGTTCATCTTCCCATCCTTACCCTTTGTCCAAAGTTTCGCGGCGTAACGTTTCTTTGAATAGAGGAAGTAGGGCCAGTACACCTTTTCAAGCTCCAGATTGTTGGGTTTTTTGAAAAGAGAGCTACATTCTTCTGCAGCGCGTTCTCCCAATTCCCAGCTATACTCGATAGCCTCCTCACCTTTACGATCACCGACATCAAACTCAACCATCACTGAATCTGTGTCACCATACCTCACCTTCGCACCCGGGAAATGTTCCTCTACGTACGCTTTGGTCTCCTCAATCATACTACGCCCTCGAGAAGTTGTTGTAGAGGCGATAGGTACACAGGGTAGAATACCCTTCCCAGCTCCAGTAAAACCGTACACAGAGTTCATAGAAATCTTGTACGCCAATTGTTTACCATTGTATACTTCTTTCATAGATCCAGTAGCAGCAGCCATATCCCGCTTAGCTTTTTTACGGAATTGTTTGAGTTCTAGGAGAATACTGGGTAAAAGACTTGGCACACCTTGGGCGAATTTATACGTTCTATCCCCAATTTTGAAGGTTTCATACACAATCCCAGGGATGTTACCATATCTCTTTTCATCCATCACGTATGTAGAGTAACATAGATTATCCGCCATCATGATAGAAGGGTACAAGGCTTCAAAATCGAGAGCTGTAATTGGTGTATAATATGCACCCTTTTGTGCATCGAGAACGGTCGCACCCTCATAAGGTTCCTCGGGTATAGCTCCATAACGAATCGTGGGTACCATAAACCCTAATTCCCTTGCCTTTTTTGTAAGCTGACTGAAAACCTTAATCTGCTGCCCCCTCTCTACAAGGAAACATAGGGGGACCCACGTCGCTTTAGCCATCTCCAATAAGTTCAAAAGTATACACATTTTCTTCATCAATTTATGTGGGAGTAACGTATCCTTGATACAATATTCAGCAACCTCCCCAAGTTTCACGGGATTCTCTTCTATGAAGCGGGCAAACATTTCTTTTGGGGGCATATCAATTTTCTGATCCCCGAGATACAACTTCGATACGTTATTCAAACTGTAGGAATCTAGTTTATACCCCTTCTTTACTTCGTGAAACATATCGAAAATGAAACGCCCCGACATTGGGAGTAGCTTCAGCATATTATCACCAAGTGCACTCGAACTGAGTTTTTTTAGAGAAAGTTCACAAGTCTGACTCTTCAATTTACCCAACTTGAAAAAATTCGGGTTACACCCCAGTAAGTGCGCTCGTTTATAAATGTATTGGAGATCGAACCCGAAAATATTCCAACCCGTTAAGATGTCGATATCCTTTTTTTGTACGTATTTTTGAAATGCTTCTAACATCGCCTTCTCGGTGTCAAAACTCACGACGTCCGGACCCTCTGTGTTCTTGTAGCATAGACACACCTTTTCATAAGGCTCATCTTCACCAAATTTACACAGTGAAACCGCGATTTGAAAGCAAGCATCCCCAATAACATCAGGATCTGGGAATTTTCCAGTGGAACTGTTACATTCTATATCAAATGATGCCACGACGAATGGGGCGATATCATCACGTTCAACTGGTTTGAGGGTGTTCCACTTGTTACAGTATAGATCTATATCCACATTAGAAAGATATGACCGGACACATTCATCCCCACTGTCAATCCAACCAGTCGATTGAATACCAGTTCGATGCATCAGGCGAAGTACAGGGTCCAGGTTGGACTCATACACTTTCAACTTGATCATACCAGTTGAGAGAGTTATAAAGTTCTTGAGGAAGTAATCCACACGCCGTCTCATGGACAAATTGCGGAAGTCAACTTTCATAAAACCAAACTCCTCATTGTTTTGAAATCCCCAGACATCTTTCGATTTCATCACAGAGTAAGATACCAAGGTTTCAGGACATTTTCTATCGATAACATCATAGATTTCTTGAATCATCTTCGGTGTAGCACCACGCGGGAGTTTGATGAAAAAGTAAGGTGTGAATGAGGTGGTCACACACACAGACGCGCCATTCTCCATCTTACCAAAAATACTCACCAAATGTTCTTCCTCCACATCGCGTGCTTCCCAAGTCAATGCCTGGAAAACTACCATCCCTTTTATGTATACAATGACCCAAAATTTTAATATCATTTATTAATAAATGTCAGCTGCTTTAATCGATCTTGTGTCGGTGGGTGCCCAGGATGTGTACATCACTGGTCAACCTGAAGTCAGCTTCTTCCGTCAAAACTACAAGCGACACACCAACTTCTCGATGAAGCCCGAGCGCATGGACTACATCGGTACATTCGCTGCCAACAACGAGGTTGCCATCCCTATTCGTTCCAAGGGTGATCTCATGAGCTATATTTGGATTGAGGCCACTGGTATTGCGGCAGTGCAAACCAACACCACGGGTCTATTCTCCCAAGATGCCGCCGGTCCCACCGAATTCAGTCTGTGGATTGGTGGCCAAAAGGTTAGCGAACTCGATTCCCTTTTCATCCAAGGTGTTCATAACCCCCTCTTGCGCGACTCAGCTGCGAAGGCGGCTTCCGCGGTTACTACAAACAACAAGAAGGCCAACCACGGTGGGGATCACTACATGCTCCCATTCTTCTTTGGTGAGGACTGGACCAAGTGTCTCCCCCTCGTTGCGCTCCAGTACCACGATGTTGAGATTCGCATCAAGTGCCGTGATGGTTTCACCCCCGGTAGCACCCCCAAGGTGTGGGGTAACTATGTGTACCTCGATACCGAGGAACGTTCTTTTTTCACCGATAATGAGCATGAGATTCTCATTACCCAAACGCAACACCAATTGGCGACCAAGACTGACACCGAATTCGATTTGAGCTACTTCAACCACCCAGTCAAGTCCCTTCACCTTGTCTCTGGTAAGGCTACTGGTAACGACTGGGACTCTGAATTCACATTCGGAAAGTCGTCCCTCTACATTAACGGTGTCGCTCTATTCGAGGAAACCTCCCCCGTGTACCATCACTCGGTTGTCCCCGAAATGCACAGTACAGATCTCCCCGACGATATTCTCGAGGATCTCCCAACCTTCACTTGGCCATTCTGTGTCAGCCTCAGTAAGATGCAACCCACTGGGACTCTGAATTTCTCGCGCATCGATAATGCCAAGTTGACCGTGACAACCCCCACTGGTGGTAACGCACTTCATCGAGTGTACGCCGTCAACTACAACATTCTCCGCATCAAGCAGGGTATGGGTGGTGTTGCTTTTGGTAACTAAGTGGAACTGATAAATTGTAAAAAGTATATAAAAATGGTTAAATCTTCCTCACGACCCCAAAAACCCTCCAAGTTCGTAGTAGACCTTGGACCGGGAATAGACAGGATCGTCAAGAAGACACTCGAAAAAAAAGATGCGAAAATCAAAAAACAAAAATTGATTATTTTGGCTCTCCGCTCAATGGGTACCAAGGTCGATGATACGAAGGTTGTTATTTCGGGGTTGGAACGAGAGAGGATACAACTCCGAAATGACAAGGAAAAGCTACAAGAGCAACTGATAATGTTACAGAAAGTAAATATCGAGATGGAAAACAAGTTTAGAACACTCGAAGCTCGTGGTGATTCACTCGAGAGTATTTCCAATCGGCAACATGCAAGTAACACCGGAATAAGAAGCGTTGCGTTGAATAATGCATTTAAGAATTTGAGAAACGGTTATTCTCTCTCAAGAATGCAACCTCGCACTAAATCTATCATTCAACAAGCGGGACGATGGGATGAAGCACTCGCACTTTCCAAGAGAACGGCACAGATGAAGCTATGTTAGTCCATTTTTATACTTACTCGATTTTCTAATAACCGATCTATACGTTCCTTTTCTCTCCTCATAAAAATCGAGAATTCTTTCACTTCCCCTTGGAGCTTGACTTTACCAGCCTGTCTAACCCATATAGTTTGTTCAACCCTAACCATATCAACGCAAGACATTTTAGTGTCCGGTGCATTACTGTGGTATATCGCGAGTGCCGTTGCATCTTTACGAGTTTCTTTTGGTAGAACATCCCTTTCATCACATATAACTACATGCCCCCCAGAATACCCTGCAACATGCATCCACCAGTATTTAGGGGCACTGGCTAATGTCAATTC
>TARA_B110000285_G_scaffold29729_1_pt1 | contig 11159 bp, 7 predicted proteins | sample TARA_B110000285 | Tara Oceans TARA_B110000285 (sample SAMEA4397756) | marine metagenome | biome: Polar Biome; feature: [SRF] surface water layer (ENVO:00010504); material: water (ENVO:00002006), including particulate matter (ENVO:01000060) such as... | depth 5 m
AGGTGGAAAGATTTCTTCAAGATAATGTCTCGGTTCCATATTAAAACCTGCAGTGTGTGGAGCTGCTTTTGTAGGTGATAAGGGGTTAGTCAGAGGTTAAGTTAAGCCCAAAATGAATGGTGCGCAGTGCAGGATTTAAAACTGCGACATCATACGTGTGAAGCATGCGCTGTATTCCATAGCTAATCGCGCTTTGCGCCAAAGCCGCTCAGACACTAGAAGCTAATTTCCTTACCCAAGACACCGAGTTCAACATCACCATTGTGAATGCCTTTGAGCTCCTTTTGCAAAAGCTCCGAACGAGATTGCTCGCCGTGGATAAGCCACACCTTTTTCTTGGTTCCTGTGGTGGCTTTAAAATAATCGATAAGCTCAGAGTTGTCTGCATGACCAGAGAACGAATCCATGATCTCAACGTGGGCGAGCAGCTTATAGGGCTGCCCAAAAATATTCACCTCCGGGAGACGATGGCGTATTTTCCAGCCCAAGGTATTCTCCGCACAATAACCTACAAAGAGAATGGTATTATTCGGGTTAGCAATACCGTTTTTCAAATGATGCAGAATACGACCCGCTTCACACATACCTGAGGCCGAGATAATGATCCCCTGTTTTTTACTATCATTGAGCTCTTTTGATTTAGCCACCGACCTAATCAGAGTGAGCCCCTCAAAGCCGAACGGGTTACGCTTTTCATAGAGGAAATCGTTCACCTCTTGGTTGAAGCACTCCGGGTGTAGGCGGAAAATTTCCGTAGCATTGACTGCCAGTGGGCTATCGACAAACACGGGGATCTCTGGCACGCGCCCTTCTTCAAACAGCTGGTGTAAGACGTAGAGAATCTGCTGAGTCCGCTCCACGGCGAAACACGGAATGATGATTTTACCGCCACGCTTGATGGCGGCATTCAGCACATCAGCAATGCTGTCATCAGCTCCCGTTCCAAGCTCATGCTCCCGACCACCATAGGTGCTTTCCATCAGCAAGTAATCAATATCTTTCGCCGGCACCGGGTCATTCAGCAGGTCATTACCTCCCCGACCAACATCACCAGAAAAAAGGAAGCGCTTGGTCTCACCGTCTTCCTCATCTTCGATCTCCAATAAAATCTGAGCACTGCCCAAAATATGGCCGGCATCATAAAACCACATGGTCACCCCTGGAGCAATTATCATCGGCCGCTCATAGCCAACATTGACAAATTGTCTGAGGCACTTTTCCGCGTCTCTTGCCCCGTAAAGTGGTTTAATAAGGGGTTTGTTCTTTTTTTTCAGATGCTTATTGAGCCACTTGGTATCACTTTCTTGAATATGGGCACTGTCCTTAAGCATGACCTGACACAGGTCACGGGTGGCAAATGTAGCGTAAATATTGCCATCAAAACCTTTACTACAGAGATTAGGCAAGTTTCCCGAGTGATCAATATGCGCATGAGAGAGAACCACACAATCGATGTCCTTAGGGTCAAAATAAGGAAAGCAGCAATTAATCTCATAGGCATCATTCCTCCGACCCTGGTAAAGACCACAATCGAGTAGAATACGCTTACCGTTGACCTCTAACAGGTGCTGAGAACCCGTCGTAGTACCTGCAGCACCACAAAATTTAATCTTCATAATACTATTCAAGGGCAAGACCCACACAGATGCAAGCAAGCAGGCTGTTTTCTAACCCTCGGTATGCTTAAAGAAGCATGTTAGACTAGCTACCAAAGGGCCAAAATAATTTCAGCACACGTCCAAGAAAACTTCCAGATCCAGCTTCTCGCTCTGCATCAAGAATCTGAGCGTAACGTATAAGCCCAACAGCTGTGGAGTATTGAGGGTCACGGAAACTGGCGTGCACACCACTCATGTTAACTTGGTCTGCGACGTAAATGGAAAGCCCAAAAACCTCATTAGCAAGCTCAGTAAGCCCGCGCATACGGCTAGTACCACCTGTTAAAAATACTCCTGAGCCAATACCTTGCAGGGCATCTTCTGGAAGCCGATCACGGATAAGCCTTAGCGTTTCCTCCAACCGCCCATGGATAATTTCATTGAGCAGTGAACGCTTGATCTGGCCTTCAACAAGGCCCTGGTCATCCTTGACGGAAACGGTACCAATACCTCTAGCTGCATCACCGGAGCAATCACCCTCTGTTTTCTTTAAATCTTCAGCACGACTTAACGGGATTTTTGTGACCAAATGGATATCGTTGGTGATGTGATCCCCTCCCACGGGAATACAGCCAGATGCGGCGATAGCCCCTTTCAGATACAACACATAATCCGCGGTACCGCCGCCGATATCGATGACTAGCGCACCAGCATCTTTGTGCTCTCTATCCAATGCCACTTGAGCTGTCGCAATGGGAGCAAATACAACGTCGTCTACATCAAGTGGAATTTCCCTCACACATTTAATACTGTTCTGAATACGAGTCCGAACACCATGCACAATGTGAAAGTCGACTTCGAGTGAACGCCCCAGTAACCCCACTGGGCTTACAGCATGCTCTTGCCCATCTAGGCGATAATGACGGATGAAGTTGTGCAGATATACGTGGTCACCGGGAATTGCCAGATCACGCGCTATCTCTGTAGCCTCAGCAAGGTGCCCATGATGCACTTCTTCCTCCTCATCGGGCAAACGATAGGTTCCACGGTTGTTGACACCCTCGATATGTAATCCGGTAACGGATAACAGCACGCTACTAATGTCTACATCACATATATCCTCAGCTTGAAGCAGAGCCTCTTTAACGCCAGCCCTTGCCTGCGGATAATCTGTGATTTCACCTTTTCTGACGCCGGCACTGCGGGTTTCCCCTACACCAAGAATCTTAACAGAGCCATCAGGCTTCACCTCGCCAACTACCATGCAGGTTTTGGTAGTACCAATTTCGAGGCCTACATGTATTTTTGATTTTGCCATTGGGTGAATAGAAAAGGTGTTAATTTAGTATTATCGATGAAATGCCATCGAATGAGGTGGGTGTCAATGAGCTTGAGATCAGGTTGATAGAAATGTGAATGAGGCCTCTAGTGAATCGTCGGTATGCGAGGTTTGATGAGCACTGGCTTATCTAGTGGGGCCGTCTGTTTTTCAAATTCAACGGGAATATTCATTTTAGGCATCAAGTTCATCTGTTTGATCTTATGTTTCCCTTCAGCACCTCCACTCTTAATGTTTTCTGCCAAGCAGTGCTCGTGAATCGTGATGAAATCCTCAACCTGACGCACATGATCATACATACCAAAGACAGCTCTTGATCCGTCGTTGCATACGAGCTCCATCGAGTAATCATTGATCAGCTCAATTTGCCTAGCTAACCACTCCTCACGGACGTCGGCCTCGCTAACTGTTTTCATGAGATGTAGAGCTCTCGTTAAGTCGATGTGCTCTGCCTCACTCCCGTGTACAAAGTTTTCGCTTTTAGCTGTCCTGATGGTGATGACCGGCAGATCTTTTGACGCTTGCCATAAGCCTCCTTCGCAAGGAAAGGTAATGCCATTTTCATCAATCAATACACCATCGGGTTGACACCCTAAGAAACCGACAGGCTCACAATGAATCCAAGCCACAGGAACACGCTCTTGAATTTTAATTTTGAGTGTTCCAGGAAGGCGGCGCTCGACTTCACAGTGCACGACCTCAGGCAAAGCGCTCAAGCTGTCACGGACACCCTCAATGTTAACAGCAAAAATAGTTGCATTCAAATCAATGCCCGCCAAATCCACCACCCTTGTGTGATCGAGGTAGCCATTGGTCTGCAGGTCGATTTCCCGAAGGTCGTATTTTTCATTTTTCAAGAATAGCCTCTCAACACCTCGATAGCCCCCGTATACAGCAGAGCCTAACAGAACAAGGCATGTGAAGTATTTCAAACCTTTGCCCATACCTCGCATGACTTGATACATCACGATTCGAGGTGAGCTCACCTTAATATGCAAGCGCTGGAGGTCTCCTCCTTGGCGCACATTGCGTTGGACAGCGGTGGTTTTTCTTCGAGCTCTTGATCTTGCCATGGTCGTATTCTAGGTTCGGTGTTTAAGGGAGATATCGGCGATGGTTTCACATAAGGGGCCAAATTCGTAACCGGCTACTTGAGCCGCCTTGGGCAACAGGCTGCTAGCCGTCATGCCGGGAATGGTATTCGCCTCGAGAACGTACGGCCTACCCTCTTTGTCCAGTAAGACATCTACCCGTGAATATATTTCAATGCCTAGAGCACAGTGGGCAGCAAGGGCTGCATCCTGAACCGCTAACGTCGTCGCCTCATCCAGATCAGCTGGGCAGTAGTAATCCGTGCCGCCATCATCGTTGAGCCACGGATACTTGTTTTTCATATCATAAAACCCACTGCGGGGCGCGATATGGACGATGGGTAAGGCAACACCATCCAATACACCCACCGTTAATTCTAAACCCTCAATATACTGCTCCACCAAAACCTGATCACCATATTTTGCTGCGTCCTCCATGGCCGCTGTGGCTTCAGACTGATCACGCACAATATGCACACCGACACTGGAACCCTCACAAGGCGGTTTGACCACGTAAGGTAGTGACATTACGGGAAGCTTGGCACCGCCTGAACAATCAACGATTTCCGATACAGGTGTTGGCACCCCGTGAGCTAGAAAGACTTCTTTACTGGCAACCTTGTCAAAAGCAACCTTGCTACTCTCTCTGCCGGCACCGGTGTAAGGCATTTGCATGCTTTCGAGAATTGTCTGCACTTCACCATCCTCACCAAAAGTCCCGTGAATGGTGTTAAAACAAAGTCCCGTTCCCGTGGGCAGCTCGAATGAGTGACCCGTTACATCAACCGCAACGGCATTTAATCCCTGTTCCTTGAGCGCTGCCAAAACCGCATGACCGGATGCCAGTGACACCTCCCGTTCGGATCCGGGACCGCCCATGATTACAGCGATGAGTATCTCTTTATTCATATGCTTCTCTTAAAATTTTTGCCTTGGTTTAAAATGTAAACTCATCGTCTCCGATGATTTGGACTTCCGTCTCCAGGTTGATCTCTCGCTGAGCCTTGGCCTCCCGCCGGATGTGGTCGATCAAACCAAGAACATCCGAGGAGCTCGCCTTGCCTCGATTAACAATGAAGTTTCCATGCTCGCTGGATACCTGGGCTTTGCCGACAGATGCCTCCTTTAAGCCCAACTCATCGACAAGTTTCCCCGCAGGTATCTGTTCTGGGTTTTTGAAAATACATCCGGCACTCGCTGCGATAGGCTGAGATGATCGCCTTTTCTGCTTTGATTCCCGAGTGCGCTCCTCGATCAATTCAGGACCTGAAACTTCCGCCTGAAAGCTCGCTTCGAGAGCATAGTTTCTGCGCAGTTCTGGCACATTACGGTAAAGCGCCTTGATCTCCTCAGCGCCACGCTTTCTGATTTCTCCGTCCTCATCAAGAAAGGTCACCTCGACGACCTGATCAAAGGTTTCTATTCCCATCGCCCCTGCATTCATTCGCAAACCACCACCAACATTCCCCGGAATGCCCTCCATCCACTCCATTCCAGTCAATCCATTGGCCGCGGCTACACTTGCTATTTTTTTAAACCTCGCACCCACTCCTGATACGATCACATCGCCCTCAACGCAGACTTCAGAGAAATCACCTCCAACGGGGTGAATAACTGCGCCACGTATGCCGCCATCCCTGACCAATAGGTTAGAACCTCGTCCAACGATGCGTTGCGGAATGCCACGGTCTCGGCAGTATTTGACGATCCTTGAGAACGCTTCAAAGGTGTGCGGCTCTAGCCAATACTGCGCCGGCCCACCACATAGGATCGTGGTGTGACGATTCATCGGCTCGTAAAGCTTTGCTTTGAGTAAGGATCCTTCTTCTTGCTCGCTTCCCTCTTCACAGCAACGCGTTATTTCCTCGATGACTGCCATATCACGCGCGATTTTTGTGCCGATCTCGTGCACGTTACCCGCACCCAAAGTAAGCAGCAAGTCACCTGACTTGAGGGCATTGCCAACGACGTGGTGAGCATTCCGAATTGGACCTACTACCTGAGCAGGAACGTTCCCATGTGCCGCAATGGCATCCACAATGGTTTGCGCAGTCACCCCCTCAATCGGCAGCTCACTCGCTGGGTAAATATCGGTGACAAAAACAAGATCCGCATCCTGCAGGGCCTTGCCAAAATCATCGGCTAACTTCTGCGTGCGACTATAGCGATGCGGCTGAAAAACAACCACCATGCGCCCGGGCTTCAGTGAACGCGCCGTTTGCAGCGTGGCCTCGACCTCGGTGGGATGGTGACCGTAGTCATCGATAATACGCAAATGGGACGAGACATACTTATTTTCAAATCTTCTACGTGCACCTGCAAAGGTTGCCAGGGCACGTGCCACGAGCTGAAAATCAACCTTCAAGGTATCGGCAACGGTGATCGCGGCCAGTGCATTGAGCACGTTGTGTCTACCGGGAATGCCTAGCTCTACCCTTCCTAATCGCTCTCCCTTTTTGACAACATCGAATGACACCATGCCGCCACTTTCGTGGATTTCACTGGCCGTGAAATCAGCATCGTGCCAGCCATAAGACAACGCGCCCTCACGGCTTGCACATAGCTCACTGGCCACGGGGCAGCCTGCAAAATAGATTTTGTTGCCAGCCGTCTGATCAAGCAATGTGGTGAAGACCTCCTTGATGTGATCAATATCACGATAAAAATCCAAATGCTCCTCCTCGATGTTAAGGACGACCGCGTGTTGCGGGTGATAAAGCGCAAGGGTTCCGTCACTCTCATCACCCTCTGCGATCATCACCTCACAATCTTCCTCCCAATGAGCATTGTTACCCAATACGGGGATCTCAGCACCCACGTAGTGACACGGCATCATGCCGCCACGCCTCAAAACATGCGCGCACATCGCCGAGGTCGTGGTTTTACCATGCGTGCCAGAAATAATCACACCTTGCCTGGTGTGCAGGATCGCTGCCAAGCACTCTGCTCTTCTGATACAGGGAATACCCTGAGCTCGCGCCTCAGCGCGGGCAACATTCTCTTCACGAACAGCAGATGAATACACCACCACATCGGCACCATGCACTTCATCTGCGCGATGGGGACTAGAGAAGTTCAAACCTAAACCCTGCATGCGCTGGGTTTCGCCGCTGGTGACCATATCCGAACCGCTGACATGGTGACCCATGCCCAACAACAACAATGCCAAGCCACTCATTCCAGAGCCCGCCACCCCTATGAGGTGGACCCTCAAGGGGTTCTCTCGGTCGGTTAATCGTTTGCTAAGCTCATCAATATTCATACTCGGTTTTTATATCTGGAAATTGGCTGCCTTATTTGGTCATCACATCGACAGTGATCAGATCGCAAATTTTCGCGTCAGCATCGCGAACGGAAAGGGCCGCTGCCTGTGTCGACATGGCTTTTCTATACTCGTCATCTTCAACCATCTTGCTGAGGTCAGCCACCAACTGACCCGCATCGAGCCCAGCTTCTTGCCTGAGAACAGCAGCGCCGGCAGTCTCAAAAACCTGAGCGTTGACCGTCTGGTGATCATCAGCTGCGTGAGGATAGGGAACGAGAATTGATGGCATCGCCACATAAGCAAGCTCCGTCATGCTTGATGCTCCAGACCGGCAAACAGCAACATCACACGCAGCATAAGCAGTCGCCATATCATCACAAAACTCAAGCACGCGGTAGCCTTCACGTTTACCCACTAGGGTTTTGACTCGATCAAAATCATAGGCTCCAGTGATATGGATAAACTGCAGCCCGGGCATCGCCTTAGCGGCGTCGATAATGAGCGTGTTCAATGTTTGAGCCCCCTGACTACCACCCATCACCAAAACCGCAGGCCCGCCAGTATCCATGCCAAATGCCTTGCGTGCATCTGCCCGCTCCGGAAGTGAAGTGAGTTCATGCCGCACCGGAGTGCCCGTAACAACCACCTCTGCATCAGCAAAATAGGAAGATGCCGCCTCCATTCCCAGAAGCACCTTACGGCACCAGCGTGCTGTGGTACGGTTCGCCTTACCCGGTAGAGCATTAGAATCGTGCACGTAAGTCATGAGGCCGAGTTTTTTACCAGCGAGCACAGGAGGCAGAGAAGTGAAGCCTCCCATACCGAGCACGACATCACATTGATTCTGCAGCAGGATTTTGCGGCACTGACGCACGGTGCGCCAGAGTTTGAAAAGAAAAGGAATCATCTTCGGCGACAAGCTCGAGGGCTTTGCTATGGCAGGCACCGTATGAAATGCCAATCTGCCGTATTTTTTAGCCCCTTGGGCGTCTACCTTCTTCTCTGAAATTAACAGCAATACCTTGTGGCCGCGCCTATCCAACTCCTCGGCAACAGCAACACCAGGAAACAGGTGCCCCCCAGTACCGCCACAGGCAATCAATATGTTGAATGTATCAGACATGCAGAGATTGAATGATTTACATGGTTCACGATGTAATGATCTCCCCTTTAGTATGTGGAAAAGCAGCGCATACAGCAATGATTAATATATGTTAAATAATAAAAATTGCTGCTTTTCTGGCGTTAATGAACCCGATATCTAGGGCTTCCACCTGCAACAAACCTCCACACTTGCCTTCAGAGCCGCAATCTGAGAGGATTTTGCAACTATGAAAGATTCATTCATTTTACTCATCATCATTCTTTGCGGCTGTGGCTGGGTCGCCAATAAATACGTGCAAAAAGCCAACACTAGTAGTGAGCAGAAAACCCGCTTCATCGAGCTTGCCGAAGACTATAATGACGACGCTAATCTCTTTCTCATCGAACAAGCGAAAGAACATCACGAGGAGGCCTTTGAGGCCTCATATCGCATGTGGGTGCTCTCACCCATCGCCGAGCTCGACCTCTCATCCCATTACGATGAAAAAACTTACTACCGCACACTTGGAAAAAAGATCAAACAGGCCACTGATCAGTCGGGGCAGCAAGATGCCTATAAAATGCTTCTCGATATGGCCAAGCATTACGGCGTAACGTTAAAAACCCCAAAGCCGGCACCAAAAACCTCACTCGGAAAAACCGCACCCAAACCTCAGGCAGCTAAAAAGTCTCTGTTAAAAAGTGGTGAACTCGGAGACAAAAGAATCATCCCGAGAAGTCGAAAGCGATACGATGATCGATAAAGGACTCAACCGAGACTCCATCCAGCTCTTCCTCTCCTCAGCAGATTGGAAAACCACTTTTTCAGGTTCACACCTTGCCGCAGGCTATAAAATAGCCCGTGCCAAGCAGGTCACCAGCTGCCTCATTGAGGAATTGGATACAGGGGATATTGAGATCACCGCATCCGTGATGGAGCGCTCTGGCCACCAGGAGGAAACCACCATTGCTCTATGGCAGGAAGGCAGCGTAATGCAGCTCGATGCCTCTTGCACGTGTTCTGTTGGCGTCTGTTGCGAGCATGCCGCAGCTGCACTCGAACACCTGACACGGCCAGGCAGGCTGGAAAGCGCCTACGGAGAAATCACTGATCAGCCACCAACAAAAACTCTCCATCAACAAGCCACCCCTCCCTCCACCCCCACCACCCCATCACTGACAAGCCAAAGCGACTCAAACTCTGAAGCCAAGGTAGCCTTTCAACTCCACATCGAAAAACGCCCTCAAGGCACAAACTTTAACTGGCTGCCTGATGTCTATGCGACTGCGCACGCGATCTACGACAAAGATAAATACCCGCTTGATCCTGCAGGCAACATCCGCAAACCACGTCAGCGAGCGGCTGAAATGACCGCCCTGCAGACCCTCTACGCTCTCGATCTCCTGCCAGGTGCTGAACAACCACCGCCATCACTGAAAAAACTCTCAATTCCTCATCAAGAGGGCACGCTCTGGTCACCTGACCATAAGCAATGGCAACCCTCGCTCTACTGGCAACGCTTTCACCACGAAGCCATTACCGCACTCGAGAAACGAGGCTGGCAAGTCACCATCGCACCAGGAGCTATCCACCCGCCACTTAAGTTTGAAGCCTCCAGCTGGCGAGCTGAATTCATCGATGAAGGCAGGGGTTGGTTCAGCCTCTCTGCTGGCTTCGAGGTCGATGGTCAGGCAATGGATCTGCAGCCTATTCTGGCCACTCTGGTTGAATACAATTTCCTCAAACTCACTGAGGGCATGCCTGACGGTCAAGAATTCCTCGTTTTCCTGACAGGAGGAGAACACGCTGGCCGTGGCATCACCTTACCGGTAGGCCGCTTCCGCCGCATCCTCAAGCACCTCGGCGAGCTGATGGATTTTAATTTCAATGGTAAAGCCGTGAAGCTTCACAAAATAGAGGCCGCCTCACTTTCCGAAATACTCAGCGAAGAGGATCCCGAATTCTTATTACCCAAAGAAATCGAAGCCCTGCGCAACTCCTCCCTCAAGCAGGAGCAGGCAAGCGTTCCAGACACACTCAAGGCAACGCTACGCAGCTACCAACGCGAGGGCTATGAGTGGATGCAGTTCCTTGCTAGTCATGGACTTCACGGCGTTTTGGCTGACGATATGGGGCTGGGCAAAACCATGCAGACGCTAACGCACATCTTAGCTGAAAAACAAAAAGGCAACACCTTGCCTAATTTAGTCGTCGCCCCCACAAGCGTCGTAGAAAACTGGCAGCGTGAGGCCGCTCAATTTGCCCCTTCACTCAAGGTCACCATCCTTCAGGGCGCTGACCGTCATCGTCGTTTCTCTGATCTCTCCGATACGGATATCGCGCTTACCTCCTATGCCCTGCTGCACCGTGATCTCGAGCAATTCAGCCAACAGCGTTTCCACCTGCTGGTGCTTGACGAGGCCCAGCACATTAAAAATCCGGCCGCTCAAGTCTCTCAGGCCGTTCGTCAGCTCGATGCCCGTCATCGCTTGTGCCTATCGGGCACCCCTATCGAAAACCATCTTGGCGAGCTTTGGAGTCTCTTTGATTTTCTGATGCCAGGTCTACTCGGCAATGCCGAGACTTTCCGCGAAACCTTCCGCACACCTATCGAAAAAGAGGGTAATCAGCAACGTGCCGATGCGCTGGCTCATAAAATCGGGATATTAATTCTGCGCCGCACCAAGGATCAGGTCGCCACTGAGCTGCCACCAAAAACAGAAATTCCGCACCTTATCGAACTGGGAACAGACGAAAAAGATCTCTACGAAACCGTGCGCTC
>TARA_B110000285_G_scaffold34950_1_pt1 | contig 11156 bp, 11 predicted proteins | sample TARA_B110000285 | Tara Oceans TARA_B110000285 (sample SAMEA4397756) | marine metagenome | biome: Polar Biome; feature: [SRF] surface water layer (ENVO:00010504); material: water (ENVO:00002006), including particulate matter (ENVO:01000060) such as... | depth 5 m
CTGTAGGGACTCACCCGATGATGGCGGAGATCATCAATGACGTGGCGAGAGAAGTTTTGGGTGATTGGACGCCTGAGCAGACAAGTTTACTGGTCGTGGGCCATGGTTCAGGAAAAAATGCATGTTCCAAGCAGAGTTTATTAGGGCACCTTCAGGAGGTGCGCAACAACAGCGACTTTGCACAAGTGGCGGATCTATGGCTGGAGGAGTTGCCACTAGTCAGTTCTTGGAAAGAGGTGGCTACAAAGCGCCATGTTATTGTGATTCCCTACCTTCTTAACGATGGCCAGCATGGTGGCTGGGACATCCCGGCAGAACTTGGCTTGCCTCTTGATCAGCCGATTCACGGTCAAACTCATGATGTCGAGGGCTGTCAGGTAAGGCTTACTGCGGCACTGGGAACATCGCCCAGATTTGCTGAGGTTATTTCTCAGCTTGTTGAAATTTGGGGTCAAACAAGCGGGCAATAAAAAACGCGTCGGCATAGTATATGCCGACACGTATCTTGAGTGCTTCGATTGAACGACCGAGCTATCTAGCTTCGGTAAATGAGATTACTCATTATGGATGTGGCCTGGTTGGCCATGTGGCGGATTGACCTTAGGTTTGGCGGCATCCGCCTTCATTTTTTGCAGCTTGGGTTTAAACTCATTGGCAAACTTGCCTATGCGGCTCTCAGGGGCAATAGTGACAAGCTCATCAAGTAATTCAGCTGCGCTGTCGAACTGTTGGCCTGCGAGCAGGGGATTCATTTTCATTCCGAGCACACCCTGTTTTTCTTCTCCTTCAATTGGGTGATTAGCGATGAATTTGTCGATCATAGCGATCGCCTCATCATGTTTGCCAGAGCGCATGGCGGCCATATATTCTTTTTCAAGATTGGTCTTAGCTTGCTTGCGATTAAGAGCAGTCATAAACCCGCTCTCATCCTCAGGATCAAGCGCTTCAATTTGCTCGGTGATGTCACCGTAATGACTGAGTTGATCGTCAGGTAGAAGTTTGAGAGCCGCGACTAGGGCCTTGGCTTTAGCCGTACCTTCGAGCTTTTCAGCTGCTGAAAAAGCCTCATCGCGCTGTTTTTTCACGGCGAGTAAGCCATCGAGGTGAGTGAGGTATTTCTCGGGACCACCAGCTTGATAGCCGGTCCGAGCATAGGGTCGACCCTGGTCGTCGAGTAATAGAATGGTGGGGAAACCCTGAATGGAGTATTTCTCCTTGAGCATCTCATTTTGTTTTTGAGTGGCCTCATCGAGTTTAGATTTGTCTTGAGGGAAATCGAGCTCAACGAGGACGAAGTTGTCTGCGGCACCCTGTTTGAAGGCATCGTGCTTAAAGACCTCATCGACCAGCTTGATACACCAGCCGCACCAGTCTGATCCGGTAAAGTCAACAAGTAGGTCTTTATTCTCAGCGGCCGCTTTTTGCTTGGCGGCCTCGAAGTCGGTCATCCACCCCTCGCCTGCAGCGGTTGAGAGAGATACGGTCAGTGCCAGTAATAGACTGGCGAGCATTGTTTTTTTCATGATTATGGAGTGTCGTTATTCTTTCTCAATACCCTTTCTAGTAAGAAGAGAGTAAAATATGGGGAGTTTATTCGGAGGTGTCCAATGATAACGACGCTGGTGGAGGGATTTGTTTTTTTCCTGTAAGCAAGTTGCTTTTCAGGTTGCCGAATTCGTCAGGATTGGCAGGATGAGTCGGCATGGCTTACACAGCAGAAAAAGCGTTTGATTTGATTGAGGCGGCTCACCACCGAGGTCGGCTAGCGCACGCTTTTCTCATTACTGGTCCTGCTGGGAGCGGCAAGGCTGCGCTTGCGGCTAAGATCATACAGATGGTCAATCCTTCGCAAGATGGTGGAGGCGGCAACAATTTATTTGGCGAGGCCGAGGCTCCTGAAGAAAAGTCACTCGATGAGCTTGAGGGGGATCTTGTGAGGGTCGTCAGGCCGAGGTCGAAATCACGACGTATTACGGTCGATGATATGCGGGTTTTAGAAAAATCCTTTCATGTGGCATCAGCGCCAGGGAAGTGGAAGGTGGGAGTTATTCTTGGTGCAGATCGCATGGGCGCTGGCGCTGAAAACGCATTTTTGAAGACCTTAGAGGAACCTCCCCCTGAGTGCTTGTTGATGTTGCTGAGCGATGCTCCCGAGCTGTTGTTGCCAACGGTTCTCTCACGCTGTGTCAAACTGCCACTGATGGCGCGCGCCGACCAAGGAGTTGTCACTGAGGCGAGTCAGGCGTTATTGTCGGCACTAGCATCCATGGCTAATCAGGGTATTGGAAACCTGCAAGCGGCCTTAACTTTGCGGGCTTCTTTCAGTTCCATTTTAGCCAAGCAGAAGGCAGAAATCAGCAAGTGCAATGAGGCGGCATTTAAAGAAGAGAGTAAAAAATACAAAAACACTACGGACAGTGGTGATTGGCTCAAAAATCGTGAGAAGTATTATCTGGGACTCACCGAGTCCGAATATCTCAATGAACGTGAGAAGCTCATTGAGACACTTGTATGTTGGGTGGGAGACGTAGTGCGCCAAAAATGTTCAGTTGATCAGCTGGATTTTCCTTCGGAGCGTGCCACCACAGCATCGGTAGCATCAAATCATGCAGTCAATGACCTGCTCTGCCGCATGGAGGGCATTGAGCAGCTCCGGGCGAATTTAGAAACCAATGTCCAAGAGCAGTTGGCACTTGAGGTGGCATTCCTAACGGCATTTGGCTAGTGACTTATGGTGCAGAGTAAGCTGATATCTGCTATGATGTCCTGATCTGCGCACGGTTTGGCTTGAAGCGATGAGCAACACTATTACAATAAGCCATCTGCCAGACTGCCGTCACACACGCCATGATTGAACGGTTCTTTGTAAACTGCGCCTGTCGGATTTTAGAATTATGAACAACCCATTCCGCAAAGACCTAGAATCCCGCTCTCGCCCTGAGGCCTGCACGGTCGTTATTTTTGGTGCCACAGGTGACCTTACCCATCGTAAGCTGATACCGGCGTTGTATAACTTGCAGGTTGAAGGTGCCTTGCCGGCGGGAGTGAAAATCATTGGTTTTGCACGCCGGGAGAAGTCAGATGAGGAATTTCGCCGTGGTCTCAAAGAGGTGAATAAGAAGGTTTCGAGGAGCGGTCATGACGATTCCATATGGGCGGACTATGCTGAAAACATTCATTATCACCAGAGTGAGTTCCAAGATGCTAACGGATATAAGAGGCTGGCAGAGCGGCTCGATGAAATTGATCGTGAGCGTGGAGGAAATGGTCACAGGCTCTTTTACATTGCCAGTGCACCAGAATATTTTGACGATATTTTAGAGAATCTCAAAGAAGCGGGTATCAACCGTAACAAAAAGGGTTTCTGGTCGAGGGTTATTGTTGAAAAGCCTTTTGGTACGGATTTACCCACCGCCAAGCATCTCAATCAGGTAGTGAGTAAAACATTCCGTGAGCGTGACACCTACCGGATTGACCATTATTTGGGTAAAGAGACAGCCCAAAACATCATGGTGCTTCGCTTTGCCAATGCGATTTTTGAACCTCTATGGAATAACCGTTGTATTGAGCAGATTCAGATTACTTGCTCGGAAAACCTGGGCATGGAAGGCGGGCGAGGTGCTTATTACGATAGCGCAGGTGCAATGCGAGATATGGTGCAAAACCATTTGTTGCAGCTGCTGAGTTTGGTCGCAATGGAGCCGCCAACTGATTTATCCGCTGACGGGGTCAGGGACGAAAAAGTAAAGGTGCTGCGTTCCCTTCGCCAGTGGGATACCCCTGAGCTCGTGGCCGATAACGTGGTGCGTGCCCAGTACATTGCCGGTCATGTTGATGGCGAGAATGTTGTCGGATATCGCGAAGAGGATCGCGTAGATCCGGAGTCGATGACGGAGTCGTATGTGGCATTGCGCGTGCTTGTTGATACATGGCGCTGGAGTGGCGTGCCGTTTTATGTGCGCATGGGCAAGCAGCTGCCTAAGAAGGCGACAGAAATATCAATCCATTTTAAAGAACCACCAACGGTCTTATTTAATGCTCTTTCTGGCGGAGTCCCGGGAGGGAATGTATTGGTCATTAGAATACAGCCCGATGAGGGGATTTCCCTGCGGATGGTTTCTAAAATACCGGGATCAAGCCTGCGTATGGAGCCTGTGAAGATGGACTTTCATTACGCGACAAGTTTTGGCAAAGGTAGCCCGGAAGCCTATGAACGCCTGCTGTTGGACTCTATGGCAGGGGATGCCACCTTGTTTGCACGCCGTGACGAAGTAGAGGAGGCGTGGAAGTTTATCGATCATATTCATCATGCTTGGCATCAGTCCAAGTTGCCACCGGTGATGTCAGACTATGTTGCCGGCACCTGGGGTCCCAAAGAAGCTGATGACTTATTGGGTAAGAATGGTCATAAATGGAGGAGGCTATAGGAAGTTGTCATGATGAGTGATTACGCTGACAATGATTACGCCATGGCCCTCGGTAAAGAGGTGGCCATCGCTGATGTGGATAAAGAACTGCACCTGTTGTGGGAAGAGGATAAGGCGAGTACCAACGCATCCCTCATTAACCTAGCTGTTTATTCTGAGCAAAAAGGAGCGATTATCAAAAACTCCGAACATGTTCAGATCATTACCCGTGAGCATGCTTGCCGAGCTATTTTAATTGGTATTGACCGTAATAATCCCGATGCATCAATACGCGCGTGGATAACAGCGCACTGCCACCTATCTCATGGCCAGAAAAGTGTTTGTTGTGAACAAATAGCTTTTCAGCTAACAGGAAAGTCCACGGGGAGATTGCGTAATACGGTGTTCTCTCACCTCAATAGTGATTTGCCGCTGGTGTTTTGGTGGCAAGGCGAATTGAGCTCTTTGTTTTCTGAAAGGCTATATAGTCTCATTGATCGTTTTATTTTCGATAGTTCGGAGTGGGCAAACCCGTTGGAATCCTATGACTGCATACGTGAGGCTATGCAAAGTGAACATTCACTTCTGCCGATGGATATTGAGTGGACGCGCAGTTCTCAGATTCGCATGGCAGTAGCGGGATTGTTTGACGATCCGATGGCCGCGAGTGCTCTTCAGCATATGAATGAGTTGCGGGTAGTGGTGCACCCCAAACACCGTATGGCTGGGTTACAACTTCTGGCATGGGTGATTCAAAGGACCGGTTGGAAGCAGAGCAAAGAGCTGCCTCTGGGGAGTGACAATGGAGATGTCTATCATTACGAAACAACAGAAGGGTCTGATGTTGTCGTTACTATTGTAACGGATCCTTTGTCTGCCCCTGTGGGTATGATGGAATTTAAATCTGCGCGCTGTGAGGTGCGGGTCACGCGTGATGCAGGATCGCCTTACATACGCCAGGAGCTTCATGCTGGGGCACATCAAATCGAGCGCTGTACACCTTCAAATAGTGATGACTCAGCTGATCTCGTCATGAATCAGCTCTCGAGAGGAGGCAACAACTCGCTCTACCGCGCGGTGATGCCCGATTTTTTAAACCTTCTCGGTGGAGAGCTGAATGGTAGCTGTGAAGTGGAGGATGTGTGATCCAAGGCAGCACTCATCGTCATAGCTAGTTCAGGCCAAGAAATGCGTTATGCACTTTCTCCAGGCCAACGGTAGTCAGTGGGCCGTGACCAGGGCACAATACCGTATTTGAGGAGAGGGTCATTAGGTTTTCCTTTGCCGTTTTCAGAGCCAGTTTATAGCTCTCCGAGTTAGGGCTTTTACCCATAGACCCAGCGAACACACTGTCACCAATGATGCAAACGGGAACACTTAGCCCATCATAGTAATAAGCTCTGGCAGGATTGATGTGGCCACTTACATCGATGGCCATGAGATTGTTTCCAGAGTAGCTATTTTCTGTCTGGCCGTGCTGTGTATCTTCAGGATAGATGATGCGTGTTTTGTCGAAACGTTTGATGCCCGCAATGTGATCATGGTGCCGGTGGGTGATGTAAAGTGCATCCAAAACTAATTGATGTTGCTCAAGATATTGGATGAGGGGGGCCGCATCAGTGCCGGTATCAAATGCTAGGGCACGTTGGCCCATGATGATGATGTATGCATTAACCCCTGCGTGACCAAATGGGGAGACGATTCGGACAAGCCCATCAGGTAAAGGCGCCTTAGGCCGGTAGGAGGGCAGACCAATTAAGGCTGATGGAGAAAGTTGAAGAGATGCCGCTATCTGTCTCAGTACGTGATCGTCGTGTTGGCCTATGAGTGCAGCGTTAATATCACCTTCCGGTAGATTTGTTATTTTTGCGAGCTGAGCAAGGGACAGGTCCAGTCCATGCATGGCTTTGCCGATGACGTCACAGACATCATCTTCTAGAGGTGTATGGGATAGGGACATTGATCGTTGTTATATAAGGGGGAATTGATGTAGTTTCAACACCATGTTCGACGTGGTTTGCGCTGTTATTAGGGATCAAGAGGGCAGGTTTCTCGTCTGTAAGCGTGCTGAGGGTAAAGCCCTAGCGGGTAGCTGGGAGTTTCCTGGAGGAAAGGTGGAGTCCGATGAAAATCCTCAATCAGCACTACAGCGAGAGATCATGGAGGAGTTGGCATGTGAGATTGAGGTTGGTGAGCCGTTACCTGCAGTAGAGCACCACTATCCTGAGTATTCAATACGCTTGTTACCCTTCATTTGTAGCGTCAACCGTGGAGAGCCTGCGGCGCTAGAGCATACTAAGATCATGTGGGCAACGCCGGAGCAATGTCGTTCACTGCATTGGGCGCCGGCGGATGTTCCTATCTGGACCGCGCTATTCTCGTCATAGAGAAAGATCAGTTTAGCGACCTTGTGCCAGTCTTTCAGCTAGGAATTCAGGAAGCCCTGCGGCAATGATTTTCGCCTGTGCTGTTTGAATATCGTATTCGATGCGGCGGAAGTGGACGGTCTTCCGATCCGTATCGTAAATGCAATAAGAGGCTCGCCAGTCACCGTCACGTGGTTGCCCTACCGCACCAGTGTTGATGAAATACTTCGTTTCAGCTTCAATAACAATAGATTCAGCGGGAACTTCATGAACACGGTTGTCACTGACGAAAACACGAGGCACATGAGTATGCCCGTAGAAGCAGACGGACGTTACCTGGTAGGAGAAATTGGCCATCGCATCGAATTTATTGGTTACATAGTTCCACGATGTAGGCTGATCGAGTGTTGAGTGAACAACGGTGAAGTCTTGAATTTGACGAACTAATCGCAAGCGTGCAAGCCATGTGCGTTGCTCGGGGCTGAGCTGCTCACGCGTCCATCGTATGGCTTCAGCGGCATTCGAATTCATCATCTCCAGTGAGCTGTCACTACCGCTGTCTTGGTCATGATTTCCTTTGATGACCGGGCATCCGAGGGCCTGAACTCGCTCAATGCAGGCAATCGGATCCGCATTGTAGCCAACAATGTCTCCTAAGCAGATGTGACTATCACAACCTTGTGCAGCAGCATCAGCTAAGACGGCATCTAAAGCTTCAAGGTTGGCGTGTATGTCACTGAACAGTGCGATTCTCATAGCGGGTAAAGTCTTGAATGGTTGTCTTGAGTGGGCCTAGAGGGGAAGCACAAAATTAAATCAGCAGCTATAGTTTGAAGAGCTCGCTTGTTTTCAGCTGCTTAATTTTCAGTCTCACCCCATTCATAGGATAACCCATTTTTTCGCCTTTGATGTAGCTTTTCAACCACTCAAGTTGCTTTTGGCTGTTGGGGAAAAGCTCGCTATCGGGTATACGCTCATTTTCAGCTGTATTGAGTGAGTTTTGCAAAGCAAAGAGCGTGCATGATAATTTGGGTAGGTGATTATCAGGAGATTCCTTGAAAAGTTCATAGCCATAGCTGTAAGCGTCCTTTTGCAGGCTCTTCAGACGCGTCATGGCGTAATATTTAAACCTTTGTATCTGAGGACGTCTAAATTCAGGCAGACTTTCGCAATTGAGTGCATTATCGAAGTGTTCCATGGACCGTTCGATGTCAGGTAGTTTGTGAAAGTCAGTCCACACACGTGATAGTTCCTGATGTAATTTCCAATTGTCCGGATTTTCGATGACGCCAAGTTGGAGGAAGGATGAGCCTTTTTCGATATAACGTTTCCGCATCGATCGTTGCCTCAGGGGGCTGAGGTCTTCCTTTTCTCTGAAGTAGCTCGAAGCATTGGTGTGTAATTGCCAAGCTCCTGTATCCCAATAATAGGTGGTCTGTGGCTGAAGTGTGGTGATGACCTCATAAGCTTCTTCCACTTTAATCCAATCAAGCTCCTCAAAATGAAGAAAGGCACGAAAGTTCCATATCGCGGCTACCAAGGAACGCAAACCGCCGAGTGCAACGGCAGCTCCTGTCTGACCAAGTTGCAGGCTGGTGCCTTCTCTGAGGGGTGGCTGAATCAGCTTTAAGCTGACCATATCGCGGCTCAGCTTGTCTTCATAGCGATATTTGGCGAAGCCGAAGCTCAGCAGGACAAAAAAAATGACAACGATCTGGACGGTAGTTCGCATTTAAAATTCTTTTTTTCTGAAGGTGAACCACGCTAAGACACTATAAATGCCTGAATAAAAGAGCGTTAAGATAGCAAGTCGCGAGAAGATTCCTTCGGTGACCTTTTTGCCCTCAATGGTAGAATCAATGATGTTATACAACTGAAAGTCGGGGAAGATAAGAGCAATGCTTTGGGTTAAAATCTTGAGTTCTTTGGTGGCGCCGCCGCTGTGGCTGTGTAGCCAGTAGTTGCGCGCATCTTCGGTGAAGTGGCCCATGAAATAAATGACCACGGCGATCACAATCGTAAACAAGGTCGAGCTGGAAAAGGTGGAGATGAGTAATGCCATCGATGCCATGACCACCGCCTTGAAGAAGATAGCACCAACACCGGCTTGAAGGGCCCATGTTACCCCTTGCTGAGATACTTCTGCCAAACGCAATTCTAGATGCTCAGGTGGCCAACCGAGAGCCTCCGCCTTAGCCATTTCAATAAGTAATAATTCCTCAGTTCTGAAATGCAGAATGATCGATAATAAACCATTCATAAGAAGCAGAGAAACCCCAACAAGAATGAGGACTCCCGCCAGTTTTCCGAGGAGGTAATCGAGTCTAGGAACAGGCTTACTCAGGATGGTGTAGAGTGTCCTGTCCTCGAGATCTTTGGGGATCAGCAATGCCGTTGCCGCAATAGCAAACAGTATAGAGAACATCGCCATTGCTCCCATTGCGGTGCTTTTCAGCACGATGAGCTCTTGTTCCGCGCTGTCTTCAGTGGTTCTACTCCAGGGCATTTCAAAGAAGCTTGCTGCTAGCATCAATACCGCAAACACTCCGAGGAAATAAAATACCTTCATACGCACTAAGTGCGTGAAGGTGTGGCTTGCAATGATGAGAATGCGAGCCGGTGAGAAAAAAGCATTTCTACGCATGATCGTCTCCTTTCTGAGCAGCCGTGGTAGCTGTTGAGTTTGATTTTTTTGCCTCATCGAGGAATAGTCTTTCGAGTGTGGTTCGAGGTTTGCCCATGCTTACAAATTCCGCATTTTCAGCATCAGCAATGACCGCTTTGATGCGGGCAAGGGTGCGGGGCCCTGCGTCTTTGATTAATATTTCGGTTTGGTCCTCAATGGCAATAAGGTCTTCAAGAGGTCCTGCCTTAACAATTTTGCCATTAAAAATGAGGCCTACGTGATCACAAACTTCCTGAACTTGTTCGAGCAGGTGAGAGCAAAGGAAGACGGTCACCCCCCTGTTCTTGAGCTGAACGATAAGGTCTCTAATCTCACGTGAGCCAATGGGGTCAACTCCTGCGGTAGGTTCGTCAAGAATGATCAGGCGTGGTTCATGAATCAGCGCTTGTGCGAGCCCTATTCTCTGGAGCATTCCTTTGGAATAACCACCAACTCTGCGCTTTCGGGCATCTTGAAGAGATACCATTTCCAGCATCTTATCGACGTGATTATTGAGGGTCTTGCCTCGCATGCCACATAGTTTGGCGTAAAAACGTAAGGTTTCTTCACCAGTGAGATGTTTGTAAAAATAAGGGTTCTCAGGCAGGAATCCGATTTCTTGTCTGGAATCTGTTTTGAGAGAGTTTTTGCCGAAGACATAGCAACTGCCTGCTGTTGGTCTGAGAAGTCCAAGCAGGGCTTTCATCGTGGTTGATTTACCGGATCCGTTGGGGCCAATCAGTCCATAGACCTCTCCCGGCATAATAGTTAGGGATACGTCATCAACGGCACGTATCCTTGTTTTGCGGAAAGGAGAGGGGAACTCCTTGACCAAGTGGTTGATTTGAACGGCGGGTGTATCTTCCATAATTGTTGCGCTGCAAAACTAGCGGTATTGAGGAGGGGTGCAAACCACTTTTTTAAGAAGTGAGCATATTTTTCGTATCAGGATCTAGATGGAGACCCGCAGGGGAGTCATGTGTTGGCTCGCTATAAATTCGTGACAGGAATTTGATGGTGGTAACGATGTGTTTTCATCACCGAATATAAACAAAAACGCACCAGCCAGGCCGGTGCGTTCAATAAACAAGTTAATCAAAAAACAGTGAAAACCTATGCCTCGGAAGAGAGTGATTCCTTGCGAGCTTTTTTGATGATGTCACGCACGGTATCAGAAGGTTGAGCGCCTTTGGCGATCCAATCTTCAGCCTTGGCAACATCTAGAGTGAAATTTACTCCGTCTTCCATAGGATTGTAGGAGCCGATTTGCTCGATGTAGCGGCCGTCACGGCGCTTGCGGCTGTCGACAGCAACGATCTTGTAAAAGGGGCGATCTTTGGTGCCTTGGCGGTTAAGTCTAAGAGTAAGCATAATTCGTTTGTTTAGAAATGGATCTGCCAAAGGTGGCAGGGGGCGGAAATTGTACGAAGAAGAGCGATTTGCCAAGCGAAAAATGGTAAATTTAGGCTATTTTACATTTTCATTCCAGGAATTGGTGCTATCAGACCACGCCGACAAGGTCAGCGGCTTGTTTTACTGCCCTCACATATTATCTCCTAATCTCATCAAGTCATGTTTATCGATCATATCAGAATTTATGCAGAAGCCGGAGATGGTGGCAATGGAGTTGTCCACTTTCGGCGTGAGAAGTTCCGTCCCAAAGGCGGCCCTGACGGTGGTGATGGAGGCGGCGGCGGCTCGGTCATTCTCCGTGTTGAC